>ENA-UOOI01000020-UOOI01000020.1-fermentation-metagenome-genome-assembly--contig:-NODE-20-length-206444-cov-11.109478_pt1 | contig 206444 bp, 173 predicted proteins | sample MGYA00245779_ERZ724027 | MGnify/ENA primary metagenome ERZ724027 (study PRJEB28704, sample SAMN03018318) | fermentation metagenome | biome: anthropogenic terrestrial biome; feature: soil...
TTAATACGCATTTAAAAAACAAAGAATAAAAACATTACGATTTATTCGTAGATTGCCGATTTTTTATATATTTGTAAAAAATTTATACGCTGAACAAAATGAAACACATTTTCTGTATCGTCACAACCATTATAATGGTAATATCGCTTCTCATATTCACATCGTGTAAAGCCGACAAGAAAAAAAAGCCCGACGAAACCGTCCAACAACTGTTGCCCGACGCTCCGGCGGAAGTAACCGCCATCACGCTCAAAACAGTAGATTTTGAACACGAATTGGTGAGTAACGGAAAAATATCGGCACGCACGGTGGCGGAGCTCAAGTTTCAAACCTCGGAAACTATCGCGCAGATATTTGTGAAAAACGGTTCACGCGTTTCTCAGGGACAGCGCATCGCCGTACTCGACACCTATTCTATCAACAACCGGTTGGAGCAGGCAAAAGACGCGCTGGACAGGAGCCGCCTGGAGATGCAGGATGTGCTTATCGGACAGGGTTATAAATTAGATAGCCTCGGCACCGTTCCGGCAGACGTGATGCAGCTTGCCCGCGTAAAAAGCGGATTCAATTCGGCGCAAACGCAGTTCAATATGGCAACGCACGATTTGCAGCGCGCCACGCTCACCGCGCCCATCGGCGGTGTCATAGCCAACCTGTTTGCCAAACCGCATACGCTCTCTTCTCCAAGCGAAGTGTTTTGCAACATCATTGATACACGCAGCCTCGAAGTGCAGTTTACCGTGCTGGAAAACGAACTTGGCTTTATTAACATTGACGATAACATGAAAATCGTTCCTTTTTCGATGCCCGGATTGGAGGTAAGCGGACGTGTTTCGGAAATCAACCCGTGGGTAAACGAAAACGGAATGGTGCAGATAAAAGCCGCTGTTAATTATCACGCGCGATTGGTGGAAGGAATGAATGTACGTGTGAGTACGTTCCGCTCGGCAGGCAAGCAGTGGGTTGTTCCAAAAACTGCCGTTGTGCTCCGTACTGGAAAACAGGTGGTTTTTACCGTTGTAGATGGAAAAGCCATTTGGAATTACGTACAAACCGGATTGGAAAATGCCACGGAATACACCATCACCAGCGAAACGCTGAAAGAAGGCGACCAAATCATCATAAGCGGAAATATCAACCTGGCGCACGAGTCGCCGGTGAAGGTGGTAGAAGATTAGTTGGATTAGATGACAAAATAGAATTGAAACAGAATCTTTACACTTTTATTTTTTATTATAAGGAAAGATTTTGTTTTATTTAAATTGATTTTACAAACACATAAAAAAGGAGGTAACAGGCAACAAAGAAAAAACAGACAAACATCACAAGTTATGGGCTTGAGCTATTGAAAGGATACATATAGCACAATAATGGAATTTTTTTATAAATCAATCTAAACAATTATTTATTATGTCTAAAAAAAACAGTTTTAAGCAGTATTTTCGCAATTGCATTGGTAACAGTTGCAGGAATGGGAATTAACAAGAGTGTGAATAAAGATACAGCTCTTTCAAATTTGGCTTTGAGTAATGTTGAAGCATTGGCAACACCTGAACAACCCCTTCAAATTCCGTGCGAAATGGAAGATAAATCTAAGTGTAAGGTTCTTTGTCAAGATGCTAGTGGAACTTTAATGCATATCGAATTTCATGATATGCGACCCAGTTAAGTCAATCAAACTTAAAAGTACATAATGTTTTTTGTAAGTACTCTAAAAACTTTATGCACTTTTACATATTAACGAATGATATAATCTATTAAAGATGAAAAAATTAACAAATATAATTATTTTATTTCTCTTGATATTTATTTTGGCATCTTGCTCAGAAAAAGAGAAGAAAGAAAAATACAAGAAAAATGTAACGGAACAACTATATGGTCATATTTTAAAAGTTAATAGTTTAGAGGGAAAATCTTTTATTACGATTAAAGATAGTATGATGATTATGAATTCATTTTCAAGAGACTCATTAGTTGTTGCTTATAAATTAATAAATGGTAGTGATTTAGTTAAGATAGGGAATGCAATTCCAAGAGGTAATGGTCCAAATGAATTCAATAATACGTCATATTATGCAGATAAAGAGATTTTTGACATTATAAACTCAGATGGGATGATGACAAAACCATCAACAATAAATATAGACTCTCTATTTAGAAAAAAGACAACAAATTGTCTCCTTGATAAAGATATGAAATGGATAAACCCATTTAACTACGGAGGATGTTTTGTGAGGTTTGATAATAATAAAATTTTACTTTTAGGGGGCGACTACAATTCTCGGAACTTACTAACATTGATTAATTTAAAAACCAATTCCAAAACAAGTTTAGAATATTGGATTAATGATTCTTATAAAGGTCCTAATATCCCAAAACAAATGCTTTATTGCAGTAACTCGCGTATTTTTAAAAATAATGACAAAATATTGTTTGCTTGTGGAGTTGGTAGATATTTAGAAATTATTGATTTATTAAATACTGATATAACCAACAGAAAATTAATCTATGGATTCTATCCGATTTTTGAAAAAAGAGACGATAACTTAAATTTTAAAATAAAATTTAATAGCTTTAGGGGGATGAATGTATTTACAACTTCTACATATATTTTTGTACATTTAAAAACATATCAAGATGAAGAAGGAGTTCAAAAAAGCATATCTGATTTTAAGGGTTATCCATATTATTATAATGATGAACTAGAAGTTTATGACTGGGATGGCAATTTTTTAAAAAACTATCAAACGAATATTCCTTTTTACGATTTTTTTGTAACAGAAGATAATAAAACTCTTTTTACTATATCTCAAGACTTAAATACATATGAGCCAATAATGGTCAAATATGAATTACAATTCAGCCAATGATAAAGTTCCTCCTCCGCCGCCCCATCGCCGTCCTCATGGTATTTCTTGCCTGTGTGATTATCGGCATCATCACCTACAACACGCTGCCCGTGTCGTTGTTGCCCGATATTGCCATTCCCGAAATTACCGTGCAGGTAACGGGCGACAATATGTCCGCGCGTGAACTGGAAAATACCGTAGTAAAACCGATACGACGACAATTGATGCAGACTGGCAAGCTGCGCGACATCCGCAGCGAAGCCCGCGATGGCTCCGCTATTGTGCGGCTGAAATTCGACTATGGCACCAACACGGACCTGGCGTTTATCGAGGTTAACGAGAAAATCGATGCCGCGATGAACAGCCTGCCGCGCGATTTGCGCCGCCCTCGCGTGATCAAGGCCAGCGCCACGGATATTCCCGTGTTCTACCTGAACCTCACGCTGAAGGAGGACAAACCCTATACGCCAACCGACGAACAGAAATTCCTCGACCTGTCCGACTTTGCCGACAACGTGGTGAAACGCCGCATAGAGCAGCTGCCCCAAGTGGCAATGGCCGATATGACCGGACTGATGTACCGGCATCTTCAAATCGTGCCCGACCTGAATAGGCTGGAATCTGCCTCAATAAGTTTAAATGATATAGAAAATACCCTGGCAGCCAACAATATTGAACCCGGAAGCATGACCGTGCGCGACGGATACTACGAGTACAACATCAAGTTCTCGTCGCTGTTGCGTACGCCTGAAGATGTGCGTAATATCTACCTGCGAAAAGATGGCCGCATTTTTCAACTCAAAGACCTGACGAAAATAGATGTGGTGCGCCAACCGGAAGCCGGTATGTCTCTCATCGACGGGAAGCGCGCTGTCACGCTGGGCGTCATCAAGCAGGCGGACGAAACGATGAAGAGCCTCAAGAAATCGCTCAACGCCACGCTCGCCGACCTTGAACGCACCTACCCCGACGTGCAATTCACCGTAAACCGCAACCAGACCGAACTGCTTGACTACACTATCGCCAACCTTCGGGAAAACCTCACGCTGGGTTTACTGCTCGTTTTTATCGTGGCTCTGCTTTTCCTGGGCGATGCCAAATCACCGGTAATTATAGGGATAAGCATGATAACTGCACTGCTCACCACCTTTATATTTTTTTACCTCTTCAGGCAGTCGCTTAACATCATTACCCTTTCGGGACTGATCCTTGCCGTGGGAATGATGATCGACAGCGCCATCATCGTAACAGACATAATAAACCAGTACCGGATGCAGGGCTGTTCGCTGGAAGAATCGTGTGTGAAAGGAACAAACGAGGTCATCACGCCGGTGCTCAGCTCCACACTCACCACCATTGCCGTTTTCGTTCCGCTGGTGTTCATGAGCGGTATTGCCGGAGCTATTTTCTTTGCCCAGGCATTTGCCGTAAGCGTGGGGCTGCTCATTTCATACTTTACTGGAATTATTATGCTACCCGTGCTGTACAAACTGGTGTACGGCATGAAAACAGGCCCGGACAAGGTGGGCGATCTATTTGCCCGCACCCAGCGGCAGGCCGATAAATGGGCTTTCGGATGGTACGACCGCGGAATAGAGTTTATTTTCCGCCACAAAACTGCCACGTTTCTGTTCATTATTCTTTCCGTTCCGTTATGTGTGCTGATGTTCCGCATTATGCCACGATCATCCATGCCGCATATCGACCATACCGAAACAGTAGCGATGGTGGAATGGAACGAAAACATCCACGTGGACGAGAACAAGGAGCGCGTTTTTAACCTTATGGAATCGACGGACGAAATGACCACCGAACACGCCGGGTACGTTGGACACCGGCAGTACCTGCTCGACAAGGAGAATGACCTGTCGCCCTCCGAAGCACAACTCTATTTCCGTACTGCTAAAGCATCGTACGTGGAGAAACTGAAATTGCACATTTCCGATTGGATCAGAATGAACTATCCGCAAGCTGTGGTAACGTTCTCACCACCCGAAAACGTTTTTGAGAAGATTTTCGATACGTCGGAAGCCGATGTGGTGGCACAACTCTACCCCGCCAACCGCGAAGAAATACCCGATGCCGGAACCATCCGCGCCATTGAACGGCAGTTACAGGCGGCAACCGGCCTGGAAGCCGAGGGTATACCGCTTGAACAGCAACTAACGATCACCATCGACAAGGAAAAGCTGCTGCTCTACGGCGTGGATTACGGCGAGGTTTACCGCACGCTGCGCACCGCTTTCCGTGAAAACCAAATTGCCTTGTTGCGTTCCTACCAGCAGTACCTGCCCATATCGCTGGCCGGAAAACAACAAACCGCGGAACAGGTGCTGCGCGAAACACTGGTACAGGCAAACGCATCGCGAAACAATTCGGAAACGATGATTCCCTTGCAGTCGCTCGTGAGCGTACACCGGGGCGAAGACATCAAAACCATTGTGGCAGGCAAAAACGGAGAGTACATTCCGATGAATTATTACGATATTGACCGTCCTGAAACGCTTATTAAAAATGCCGAAAAGGCTATCAGGAAAGACAACACGTGGGAAGCCCAGTTCTCGGGCAGTTTCTTTTCCAACCAAAAAATGCTGGGCGAGCTGGTGGTAATCCTGTTGGTGTCCATCCTGCTGATGTACTTTATCCTCTCGTCGCAGTTCGAAAACTTTCTTCAGCCGCTGATCGTGTTGATCGAAATCCCAATAGATATTGCTTTCGCACTTATATTGCTCTGGGCAACGGGACACACGCTCAACCTGATGAGTGCCATCGGGCTGATTGTATCAAGCGGGATTATAATCAATGATAGCATCCTCAAACTCGACATGATTAACGAGTTGCGTAAACAGGGCATTCCCCTGATGGAAGCCATCCACACGGCTGGTGTGAAGCGTTTGCGTGCCATCATTATGACCTCGCTCACAACCATTCTGGCAATGGTGCCGCTACTTTTTTCGTTCGATTTGGGTTCAGAATTGCAGAAACCACTAGCCATCGGTATGATTGGTACAATGGTTATAGGAATGTTGGTGAGCTTATTTGTGGTACCGTTGGTGTATTGGGCGATATATAGAAAATTATGAATTACGAATTACGAGGGTAGAATTAAGAAAGGAAAACAGGAGTGAAGGAGGATTCCGCCTTAGGAAGATTAATGTGATAATTAAATAAAGTGTAAAGTTCATGTCCTGATTCTCGGCTCTCGGCTCTGACTAAAATGACATAAAATATGAAACGAGCATCCAAATCATTACACCCACAGAACATGATTATCGCGAGTTCCATACACCTTGATAAAAAAAAAATAAAATAATCGTATGAAATATACCCGTTTATTATTCCTTTTCGCGGTTATGGGCTGGTTGAGCCTATCAACTGTTTTCGCCCAACAAACCGAAATTACCCTCGATTTGAGGCGGACCGTGGCGTTGGCAAACGACAGTTCGCTCTCGGCATTCCGGGCCAGGAACATGTACATGGCAAGCCGGTGGGAATACCGTACATTCAAGGCGGCACGGCTACCGTCGCTCACGCTTTATGCCACGCCGTTACGCTACAACCGCGATTTCACCCGCCGCTACGACTCGGAGCAGAACATCGATGTGTACCGCCGTCAGCAATCGCTCTATTCCTACGGAAACTTGGCCGCTCAGCAAAACTTCGACTTCACGGGTGGAACGTTTTTCGTGGATACCGAACTGGGCTACATCCGCAACTTCGGTGACCTGGCACGAAGCCAGTTTAACAGCGTGCCCGTCCGTATCGGCTACCGGCAGGAGCTGCTGGGCTACAACCGCTTCAAATGGGAAAAGAAAATAGAGCCGCTCAAATTCGAAAGAGCGCAAAAGGAATTGATTTCCAACCTGGAAGCAACGGCTGAAACCGCATCGGGTTACTTTTTCGATTTGGCGATGGCACAGGCCGAACACCAACTGGCTCAGGAAAATCGACGGAACTCCGAACGGCTGTATCAAATTGGTGAGGAAAAGCACAAAATCGCCTCCATAGGACAATCGGAATTGCTCACGTTAAAGCTAGACCGGGTAAACGCCCAAAACTCGCTACAAAATGCCGAACTGCGCTTGAAACGGGCGATGTTTGCGTTGGCGGCTTACCTCAATCTGGATAAGGACACGAAAATCACGCTGCAACTGCCCGATTATCCCAAGAATGTCATCGTAAACGTGAACGATGCGCTGATGTTCGCCAAGGAGAACAATCCACAGTATATGGAACACAAGCAACGCATATTGGAATCCGAGCAGACTCTCGACCGCACCCGCCGCGAATCGCTCTTCAGCGCGGGGTTCTCAGCAAGCGTGGGGTTCAACCAGATTGCACCCACGTTTCGCGACGTGTATCGCAATCCGTTGCAACAAGATATCCTGGCGCTTACGCTAACCATTCCCATTGTAGACTGGGGCGTTCGCAAAGGACGGTACAACATGGCGAAGAACAACCTGAACATCACGCAGCTTTCGGCACAGGAAAGCGAAATCCGCCTGGAAGAAGACGTGATCATGACCGTGGGCGACTTCTCGGTACAGCAACAGATGATCCGCAGCGCCGAAGAGGCGATGGAACTCGCCAAGGTAGCGTACGAGCAAACACAGGAACGCTTTATCATCGGCAAGGCGGATATCAACAGCCTGACGCTCTCCACCAACCGCCGTCAGGAGGCACAACGCAATTACATTTCCGCCCTGCGTAACTATTGGCAGAGCTATTTCAAGCTGCGGAAACTGACATTGTATGATTTTGAAAAAAACAGACCTATTGAGGTAAGTTTTTAGTAAAAAGTTGAAAGTTCGTAAATTACAAATTGATTAATGTCTAAAAAATCTTCCATATCCTCATTCACCGTCATCGTTGCTTTCTTAAGCATAGCCCTCACAGGACTTGCCCTTATTCCGCTGTTGCCGGTCAAGATGGCTCCCTCGCGGACATTGCCCAGTTTGACGGTCTATTTCTCGATGCCCGGCAATTCCGCCCGCATTGTGGAAATGGAAGCCACTTCGAAGTTGGAATCGATGCTGGCGCGCATCGGCGGCGTGAAAAACATCCATTCCACATCGGGAAACGGCTGGGGCAACATCACGCTCGAACTGGACAAGCACACGCCAATTGATGCCGCCCGGTTCGAGGCTTCCACCATAGTTCGTCAGACGTGGCACGACCTGCCGCGCGAAGTGTCGTACCCCTATATTTCGGTGCGCCGCCCCGACGAGAACGCCTCGCGCCCCTTTATGACCTTCACCGTCAATTCCGCCGCCACGCCCATCGTTATTCAAAAATATACCGAAAACACCATAAAGCAGCGTTTGAGCGATATTGGCGGATTATACAAAATTGATGTGCGGGGAGCTACACCGATGGAATGGCAATTGACCTACGACAGCGACCAACTACAAGCCTTGGGCATAACGGTAAACGACATCCGCGAAGCTGTTTCGATGTATTATTCCACCGACTTTCTGGGAATGGCGGAAACGCAAAACGAAAACGACACGCCTTCGTGGATGCGCATCATGCTGGTATCGGGGGGTAATAACGACCCCTTTGACGCTTCCGCCATTACCGTGAAAAACCGCAGAGGCACACTTATCCGCCTGGATCAACTGGTAAAAGTGGTGCACACCGAACAAGCGCCCAACAGCCATTACCGCATCAACGGTTTGAATTCCATTTACCTGTCGCTCACGGCGGAAGAAACTGCCAATCAGTTACGGTTAAGCAAACAGGTTCACGAAGCCATTGACGAAATCCGCCTTGCCTTACCTCCGGGTTACGAAATCCACTACAGTTACGACGCCACGGAATACATCCGTGCCGAACTGGGAAAAATTTACCTGCGCAGCGGGCTTACGGTACTTATACTGCTGCTTTTCGTGCTGCTCATAACCCGAAACGTGCGCTACCTGTTTCTTATTGCCGTTACGCTGGCAATCAACCTCGCCGTTGCCGTTATTTTTTATTACTTCTTCGGGTTGGAGATTCAGCTCTACTCGCTGGTGGGAATTACTATTTCACTCAGCCTGATTATCGACAATACCATTATTATGACCGACCACCTGATGCACCGAGGTAACCGGAACGCCTTTATGCCCATACTGGCGGCAACGATGACCACGGTGGGTGCGTTGGGCATCATCTTTTTCCTGGACGAGAAGATACGTCTCAACTTGCAGGATTTTGCCGCAGTGGTGATGATCAACCTCTGCGTATCACTTTTGGTAGCGCTCTTTTTTGTGCCGGCAATGGTGGAAAAGATCAATCTGAAAAAACGCGAACCGATGAAAAGACGGGGGCTTCTCCGCCGCCTGCCCATCCGTCCGCGCTGTCTGACGGTACACTTCAACCGTTTTTACAGCTGGATGATCCGCATCCTTTCAAAATACAAATGGATTCCGTTCACGGCGATTGTGTTGATTTTTGGATTACCGGTATTTCTGCTTCCCGACAAAATCGAAAAGAAAACCAGATTCGCGGAACGGTACAACAGGATTTTCGACAATTCCACCTACAAGGAGAAAGTAAAACCGGTTGTAAACAAAGCCCTGGGTGGTACGTTGCGCCTGTTTTCGGAAAAAGTGTATCAAGGAAGTTACTTCACGCGAAGCGAAGAGGTGGTGCTTACCATCACCGCTTCGATGCCCAACGGAACCACCCTGCCACAGATGAACGCCCTTATCGAAAAGATGGAACGATACCTGAGCGGGTTCGCCGAAATACGTCAGTTTCAGACCGATATACCCAACGCACGCAGGGCATCCATCCGGGTGTTTTTCAACAGGGCATCGGAACGGAGCGGTTTCCCGTACCAACTCAAAAGCAGCGTTATTACCAAAGCGTTGGAATTGGGTGGCGGAAGCTGGGGCGTTTACGGTTTACAAGATCAGGGGTTCAGTAACGACGTGACCGAATTTGCCGGAAGTTACCGCGTGAAACTCTACGGCTACAACTACGACGAATTGACGGCCTGGGCAGACACGCTCAAAAACCGGTTGCTGACCTACAGGCGTATCAAGGAGGTACTGATTAATTCCAATTTCTCGTGGTACAAGGACGATTACCGGGAATTCTCGTTCGATCTGAACAGGCAGCGGCTGGCTTCCGAAGGCTTTATGCCGGGCGAACTGTTTGCCTCGCTGCAACCCGTTTTTGCCAAAGATGTATGGGCTGGCTCCTTGGTTATCGACGGCGAACGCGAAGATATCAAGCTGGCGAGCCGTCAAAGCAAGGATTACGATATTTGGGCGCTGCAATACATCGCGCATAACCTGGGCAACCGGATGTATCGGTTGGACGAGCTGGCGGATATCTCCAAAGGGCAGGCTCCGCAGGAAGTGGGCAAGGAGAACCAGCAATACCGCCTGGCGGTGCAGTTCGATTACATCGGTGCAAACACGCAGGCGGGGCGCGTGTTAGACCGCGAAGTGGAAGCGCTCAACAAAATCCTGCCGATGGGCTACACCGCCGAAAAGGAAGAATCCGGCTGGGGATGGGGTAAAAAAGAGAACAAGCAATATTGGCTGATCGGTTTGTTGATTGTAATCATATTTTTTACCACTACCGTATTGTTTAACTCCATCAAACAGCCGTTGGCGGTGATCTTCGTCATTCCGGTGTCCTTTATCGGGGTGTTTCTTACGTTTTACGGGTTCAAGCTGAACTTCGACCAGGGCGGTTTCGCATCATTTATCCTGCTGTCGGGAATTACCGTGAATGCCAGTATTTACATTCTGAATGACTTTAACCGGATTCGTCGCGAACGTCCGGGACTTTCATCGCTGAAAGCCTACATCAAGGCGTGGAACTCCAAAATTATTCCGATTTTCCTTACGGTGGTTTCCACGATGCTGGGGTTTATTCCGTTTATGGTGGGCACAACCAGGGAAGCGTTCTGGTTTCCGCTGGCCGCTGGCACAATCGGCGGGCTGGCCATGTCGATCATCGGGATATTTTTGTTTTTGCCGTTGATGGTGGTGGGGAGGAAGAAATGATTTGGGATTTGGAATTTACGATTTTAAGTCGCTGAAAGAGATAAACATAATTCAAAATAACACAAATATGAAAAACTTTACAACTGATGTTCAACGGTTTTGCTTGATGTGTCTTTTATTGACATCGCAAACCGGTTGTTCCAATAAACAATACAACCCAACTGATAAAAATAGATGTAACGAAAAATTACCCTGAAAAAAACTGTACATTCAGAACATAGCGGATGTTGAATATGTATCGCTTGAAACCGATGATAACTTGTTGTTTTCCTATCTTTTGGGCATAAGCGATCATTTTATTGTTTGTGGAAACCACGTTGACAACAGCTTTGTCTTTTTCGACCGGAAAACAGGAAAGCCCGCAAGTAAAATAAGAAAGATGTGTCTTTACCTCAACTAAAACCTTCTGTGGGCAAATTGTGGGCAAATAAAAAATCAGGAACTTTAGATTTTATCTTAAGTTCCTGATTATCAAGTGGGCGTTGACGGATTCGAACCGCCGACCCTCTGCTTGTAAGGCAGATGCTCTGAACCAGCTGAGCTAAACGCCCGATTACTTTTTTGCTTTTGTCCGCTCCCGGAGGTTGCTTTCTGAAAAAGTGATGCAAAGATAGGCTGTTTTTATTTTGCAACAAAATTTTTTGCAAATATTTTTATCAAAATTTTTAAGACTCTATAATTATCCGTATTTTTGTACCGTAAATGTAAAGGGCTATCTTTTTTAGAAGAAGCACAAAATCAATGAAGCAATGGTGAATGAGCAGAAAAGTGATTTCCCGCCATTCGTAAAACCAATAATAATCCGCATCACGCACAAAAAATGAACTTAAACCAACTGACAGCCATTTCGCCAATAGACGGCAGATACTGGGATAAAACCAAAGAGCTTGGAGCTTTTTTCTCTGAATATTCACTTATAAGATATCGTGTGAAGGTAGAAGTGGAGTATTTTATTGCACTTTGTGAATTGGGGATCTCTCCACTTGACAAGGTGGATAGCTGTGTGTTTGCTGATTTAAGAGATTTGTATGAAAATTTCAGCGAAGAGGATGCATCAAAGATCAAGGATATTGAAAAGATTACCAACCACGATGTAAAAGCAGTTGAATATTTCCTGAAGGAAAAGTTTGATGTGTTGGGTTTGTCGGAACACAAAGAGTTTATCCATTTCGGATTAACATCGCAGGATATTAATAATACTGCAACACCAATGATGTGGCAGGATGCATTGCAAACGACTACCATCCCCGCCATGGAGTCGCTTATATCGCAGATGAATGCTCTTGCTGATGAGTGGAAGGAGATACCGATGCTGGCACGCACACACGGGCAGCCGGCATCGCCTACACGCTTGGGAAAAGAGATAAAGGTATTCTCTTATCGTCTGTCTAACCAGCTGGAGGCTCTGAAAAAGATTCCTGCAAAAGCAAAATTCGGAGGGGCCACAGGTAATTTTAATGCCCACAAAGTGGCATATCCGGAAATAGACTGGAAGAGATTTGCGGAAAAATTCCTTCAGCAGAAGCTGAGCCTGCATAGAGAAGAATATACCACCCAGATATCTAATTACGATGCTTTCGCGGCATCTTTCGATGCATTGAAAAGGATCCACACAATCCTTATCGATTTTAACCGTGATATGTGGCAATATATCTCAATGGAATATTTTAAACAGAAAATAAAGGAGGGTGAGGTGGGATCATCAGCCATGCCACACAAGGTAAATCCAATAGATTTTGAAAACGCCGAAGGGAACCTGGGTATTGCCAATGCTCTACTTGAACATCTGGCAGCCAAACTCCCAGTTTCACGATTACAGAGGGATCTTACCGATTCTACTGTTATCCGTAATACAGGTGTACCTCTTGCGCATGGGTTAATTGCCATTAAAAGTACAACAAAAGGGCTGAATAAATTGTTATTAAACAGAGAGGCAATCGACAGAGACCTTGATAATAACTGGGCAGTGGTTGCCGAAGGAATTCAAACAATATTACGACGTGAAGGATACCCGAAACCCTATGAGGCATTGAAGGCCCTTACCAGAACCAATGTGCACATTACGCGCGAAAGCATCGCGCAGTTTATTGAATCACTTAATGTTAGTAGCCGGATAAAGGAAGAACTAATGGAAATAACGCCACAAAATTATACGGGAATTTAAAATTTGAAAAGTAAATAATTATTGTATGAAAGTCCAATTCCGGTAGTTTTTATATGAAGGCCGGCAGTGTTTTAGGAAAATTAAAAAAACCGTGAGGTTTCATCAGTAAAACAAAAAAGTAATAAGAGTAACATGACAACAAACAACGAAGAATCGCGTCCGAAACGAAGTTATCACAGCGCGAGCAATGAGAGACACGCTTCTCCAAACAGAAATTACAACAATGAGCGAAGAACACAGGAGGGTTATACCACCTCAGAGAGGCCCTACAATCAGAATTATGGAAATACCCAACAGGGAAATACTGATGGAGGAGTGAGAAAACGCCGCCCGAGAGTAGGTGAACGCATACAGTCGCAGCAGAGAGGAGCAGGGGGAAACTACCCCAATCGCAACAGGGGAAATCAAGGCCAGGGTGCATATCAGCAACAACCAGTGAGACCGGGAGCAAAAAAGCTCAAAAAGAAAAAACCGTTCAAACAGATTAAATATAAAGAGAATGCCGACCCCAACGCACCTATCCGTTTGAACAAGTATTTAGCCAATGCCGGAGTTTGCTCACGAAGAGAGGCAGATGAGTTTATTCAGGCCGGAGTAGTGAAAGTGAACGGTCAGGTGGTTACGGAACTGGGTACCAAGATTACACGTGCCGATGAGGTGGTGTTCCACAATCAGCCGGTACAACTTGAAAGCAAGGTATACGTGCTTTTGAATAAACCGAAAGGGTTTGTAACTACAACCGATGATCCTGAAAACCGTAAGACGGTTATGGAGCTTGTGAAAAGCGCCTGCTCAGAACGTATTTATCCGGTGGGCCGGCTAGACAGGGCTACAACAGGTGTGTTACTGCTGACCAACGATGGAGACCTTGCATCTAAATTAACACATCCTAAGTATGAAAAACGGAAGATCTATCAGGTATGGCTCGATAAGCCCGTAGCTATGGAGCATATGCAGATGATAGCGGATGGCATTGAGCTGGAAGACGGAGAGATCCATGCCGATGCAATCAGTTACGTGACAGAAGAGGATTTATCACAGGTGGGAATTGAAATACACTCTGGGAAAAACCGTGTCGTGCGACGCATTTTCGAAAAATTAGGTTATAGGGTGATGAAACTCGATAGGGTATATTTTGCCGGACTGACCAAGAAAAAATTGTCGCGCGGTAAATGGCGTTACCTGACAGAACAAGAGGTTAACATGCTTCGTATGGGGGCATTTGATTAACAAAACAGTTTCTTTGCACCTTCCCGGGAATGCAGTGGGTAAAAATAGTTGCCTTTGAATGCGCCTGGAAAGAATGATTTGCAAAAACAAAAACGGAATCAGAAAAATCTGATCACCGAAAGAATGATAATAATCCTGCATCCGCATAAAAATGTGGATAAATTATAAATATGCAAACAGAACAGTCTCTTGGATGGAGATATTGTGTTGATTATGAAACAACTAAAGCGAACAAAGATTTCGGAAGCCTTACGGCTTAAAAACTTCGGTGAAGAAGTAAACGTAAAAGGGTGGGTGCGTACCCGCAGAGGAAACAAAAACGTTGGATTTATTGCTCTTAACGACGGCTCGACAATTAATAACATACAGTTAGTCATTAATATAGCCGATTTTGGTGAAGAGTTTCTTAAGCCTATAACTACCGGCGCATGCCTCAATATAAACGGAAAGTTAGTGGAGTCGCGGGGACAGGGGCAGTCGGTGGAAATTCAGGTTGAGGAAATTGAAATTTATGGTTCTGCAGATCCTGTAGCCTATCCACTGCAGAAAAAAGGGCACACCTTGGAATTCCTGCGTGAAATAGCTCATCTGCGCCCTCGTACGAATACTTTCGGTGCCATTTTCAGGATGCGTCACCATATGTCGTACGCCATACATAAATATTTCAACGACAACGGTTTCTATTATTTCCACACACCCATCATTACCGCATCAGATGCTGAAGGTGCAGGTTCAATGTTCGAGGTTTCTACACTGGATATAAATAATCCGCCACGCGATGAAGAGGGGAAAGTGGACTTCACTCAGGATTTTTTTGGCCGTCAGACCAACCTTACCGTTTCCGGACAATTAGAGGGTGAGCTGGGTGCTATGGCATTGGGTGCAATATACACCTTTGGCCCCACCTTTCGTGCCGAAAACTCAAATACACCGCGTCACCTGGCTGAGTTCTGGATGATTGAGCCGGAAGTAGCCTTTTACAATATCGATGATAATATGGATCTGGCAGAAGATTTTCTGAAATACCTTATCCGGTATGCTCTGGATAACTGTATGGAGGATATAGAGTTTCTGACAAAGATGTATGACAAAGAATTGACAAGCCGGCTGAAATTTGTTCTGGAAAATGATTTTGTAAGGCTCAAATATACTGAGGGAGTAAAGATACTGGAAGAGTCAGGACAAAAATTCCAATATCCGGTTTTTTGGGGGGCTGATCTTCAGTCCGAGCATGAGCGTTATCTGGTAGAGAAGCATTTCAAACGGCCGGTTATCCTGACCGACTACCCGAGGGAGATAAAATCGTTCTACATGAAACAGAACGATGATGGAAAAACAGTTCGCGCCATGGATGTGCTCTTCCCGAAAATTGGAGAGATTATAGGAGGATCGGAACGCGAGACCGATTACGATAAGCTTATGAGCCGTGTGAATGAGACCGGTATGAATACTGAACCAATCTGGTGGTATCTGGAAACCCGCAAGTTTGGTACAGCCCCGCATTCCGGCTTCGGCCTTGGTTTTGAACGGTTGATGCTATTCGTAACCGGAATGACCAATATTCGCGATGTGATCCCGTTCCCGCGTACACCGAAAAACGCGGAATTTTAAGATTGATTAATAAATAAAATATCCATCGTGGCACCTTTCATTATCTGACATGAAAATCAGAATAAGGAGGGTGCCTGTTGGTGATGGATCTAAAAAAAATAGATGAAGAATATACGTAATTTTTGCATTATTGCACACATCGACCACGGCAAAAGCACGTTGGCAGACCGTTTGCTTGAGTATACCAAAACTGTTGAAGGAAAAGACCTGCAGGCGCAGGTATTAGACAGCATGGACCTCGAGCGCGAACGGGGTATTACCATTAAAAGCCACGCCATACAGATGGATTACGTACACGAAGGGGAATCCTATTCGCTCAACCTGATTGATACTCCGGGACATGTGGATTTCTCGTACGAGGTGTCGCGTTCCATTGCTGCCTGTGAAGGGGCTTTGCTGGTGGTTGACGCTGCACAGGGAATACAGGCACAGACCATCTCGAATGTATATATGGCCATAGAACACGATCTGGAGATTATTCCTGTTTTAAATAAAATTGATCTGGAGAGCGCCATGCCTGAAGAGGTGGAAGATCAGATAATTCAACTTCTTGGTATTCCACGTGAAGATATAATTCGCGCAAGCGGTAAAACCGGCGTTGGCATTGATAATATCCTTAAAGCTATTATTGAGCGCGTTCCGGCACCACAGGGAGATCCTGAGGCACCGCTACAGGCATTGATCTTCGACTCGGTATTTAATTCGTTCCGAGGAATTATTGCCTATTACAAGGTTGTAAATGGAAGTATCAAGAAGGGCGATTCGGTGAAATTTATTAATACTGGAAAAGAGTATGATGCCGACGAGGTGGGAATACTAAGGCTCAGCATGGTCCCTAAAGAAGAGGTGCGCTGTGGCAATGTAGGTTATATCATTTCAGGCATAAAAACATCGAAAGAGGTAAAGGTGGGTGATACCATCACTCACGTAAAACGACCTGCGGCAAAAGCTATAGAAGGGTTTGAAGAGGTGAAGCCGATGGTTTTTGCGGGAGTCTATCCTATTGATACCGAAGATTTTGAGAACCTGCGCTCTTCACTCGAAAAGCTGCAGCTGAACGATGCTTCGCTCACTTTCCAGCCAGAGTCGTCGGTCGCCCTGGGATTCGGTTTCAGATGTGGTTTCCTGGGATTGCTACATATGGAAATTATACAGGAACGACTCGACCGGGAATTTAACATGGATGTGATTACAACGGTACCGAACGTTTCATACCGTGTCTATGACAAGAAAGGGGTGATGAAGGAAGTACATAATCCAAGCGGCTTGCCTGACCCCACACTTATCGATCATATCGAGGAGCCTTTTATTCGTGCCTCGGTGATAACCAATACTACTTATATTGGCCCTATTATGACGCTCTGTCTGGGGAAAAGAGGTATTCTGGTAAAACAGGACTATATTTCAGGCGACCGGGTGGAGATAATTTACGATTTGCCATTGGGTGAGATTGTAATCGACTTTTATGATAAACTGAAGAGTATTTCTAAAGGATATGCATCTTTTGATTACCATATGCATGACTATCGCCCATCGAAACTGGTTAAGCTTGACATACTTCTCAATGGTGAACCGGTGGATGCGCTCTCAACGCTTACACACTCCGACAATGCTCAGTCCTTTGGACGGCGTATGTGTGAGAAACTGAAGGAGCTGATTCCACGGCAGCAGTTTGATATTGCCATTCAGGCAGCTATCGGGGCAAAGATTATTGCCCGTGAGACAGTGAAAGCCGTACGTAAAGATGTGACAGCCAAATGTTATGGTGGTGATATCTCGAGGAAGCGAAAATTGCTGGAAAAGCAGAAAGAAGGGAAAAAGCGCATGAAGCAAGTAGGGAACGTGGAGGTGCCGCAGAAAGCGTTTCTTGCAGTGCTTAAACTGGATTAAAAAATATAGTATCTGGTTTAAGCCTGGTTTTCGAAGCGTTAATCAACAAAAGCACGGGTATTAATAATATAGTATTTGGTTTTGACAGGAATCGGAACTGCGAGCAGAACGAGGATCATAACCGATACCAGGAAGAGGATCGGAACCGGCGCCAGGAAGAGGATCGGAACCGCGAGCTCAGATTGGAAGTATAAATAAAAGGCGCTCCAATCACTTGGAGCACCTTTTTCTAAAAATAATAAAAAAGTAGAGAGAATGCAGCCTAGCGACTGCATTTTTTTATTCACTTATAACCGCTGTAATATCATCAATACAAAAATAAGAAGGAGTATTCATTCCCCAGTCTCCGTTATCGGTGGAGGAGAGTTCAAAATGAACACTTTTCACTTCTCCAAGCCCCATGAGATCAACCCATTTCCATTGATTAAGCAGTTCTGACTTGCCGTTACGGAAATCGGCCAGGTAAAACTCCACTGCCTGCGTGTCATTCCCCGCTTTATCTTTTCCCTTGATCTTGAGTTTAAACCAGTCGCCTTCCCCGAATTTTTTAGCAAATTGGTCCCCATTTTTCATGGAGAAATAGGCGTAGGTACTGTTGGTAACATACATTCCCTTAACCCTGCAGGAAGTGCCTCCTTTGAAAGAAATTACAGCAGGATTATAATCTGTACTGTTTGCCGTAAGGTAAACTTTTCCTGTATATGCTTTTCCGGTGATGGCACTATTGTTAGCATAACTTGCAGTTGTGACATCACTTTTATTAGTGTACATGAATCCACTCCAGGAAGAATCGGAAAAATAGTTGTCAAAAACGAAAAGATTATCCGCACCGCTGAACTGGTTTTTCCATATGGGACCATAATCGCCGGGAATTTCGGTTCCCGACTTGTCTCCGGTCCACTCGGTTTCGACTCCAGTTAGCTTGTTTTCCAGATCAACAACTTTTGTAACGGTTACATCATCATTCTCGCATGAAACCATCAGAAGAGAGAAAAGAGAAATTAAATAAAACAGGTTTTTTTTCATTTTGATACAATTAATTGGTTCAACTTTAGCATGTGTTGCTCTTAGAGCTTAATAGTTCTACATTGTATGTTTAGCTATACACCCATCGCATTAACACATGCGAAAGTTCAGTTATTTGATTATTTGACATATAAAAATATACTGTATTTCCTGTAATGATTACTTAGTTGAACAGGCATTACAATTGTTTGGTATATTAAAATCTACTGTTGTTGGAGCAGGTGCAGATCAATTACTCCACTCACTTCGGTGGAAGACTCTCCAATGCGTCCATTAAATTGGTTCACACCCGTATATATTTTAACAAAATCTATTCCGTCAAGATGTACTTTCTTACGGTTTGTATCTACAGCCCAGTCTATATCGAACTGAGCTCCTGAGCTGTTGTTAGGCATATTGTCGGCATAACCCCAGTCGTAAGAGTGCAAGGTGTAAGTATCGTTATCAACAGTGTTGTTGTCGGGAAGCCTTGTCCCGATAAACTGCATTTTATCACTGTCTATCCATTGCGGGTAATAACTTTGCTGGTGAAAGGTAGTCTTATAAACATAACCCTCGCCATTTACGTTAGCGGTCCATTTGATATAGGCTGCATCAGTCACGTAAAAGAGCGATGGGTGAGGGACAGGAGTTTTATTTTCATCGGGCCTGTAGTAAGTGATTTCATAATTGTGTATGGTTTTCTCATTGTCATGTTCGCTTCCGGCAAGTTCGTACCATGGGTCATCGGGTTTCCCGTTTTTGTTGATGTCGGCAGATACCATCACAATACCCGGTTCACTATTGCCGGCGTAAGCATTTCCCAGTACTGCAAAATCGGCTTTACCAGGCACATTTTCAATGGTATGATCAAACCCCACTACTACATAACCGCCAAACCCGCCCAGCGATATCAGCCCACCTCTGTCACCGGCGATTTTTTCTTCGGCTTTTTTCGCCATTGTTTCGAATGTATCGCCTTCCTTATATTCCGGCAGTTTGTTCACAAACTGGCCCGGAGCAGGCATATACTCAAACACGCGGGTGAGATAGGGAGAGTGTTTTATTCCGGGGCCTTCTCCCTCATCAGTCACATCTCCTTCACTGCTGCAACCCACTGGCAGAAGAATAAAGAAAAGGAGAAAGAAAAATTGAAAAAGCTGCCTTTGTTTTGTCATAAGAATAATTTGATTTTTTTATTATTGCATATAAACCTTTGCCATTCCTAATATCTATAAGGATGGAGCAATTAGTTCGATTTTGTTTATCTTCTCTTGGGGAGTAAAGCAAAATGCGCGGGAATATCTCCCGTTTGTATGCTCCATCGCTTTTTCCCTTTCCGGTTGAAACAATACAGAAATCCCGGATTAATATAATCTCCCGCATCAGTTATGTAGATATCTTTTGTTTCGGGATGTACCATTATACCGTAGGGAGTCTCAAATTGCCTCTCAGTACCGTCTGTAATGAAATGCGTATTTATAACTTCACGGGTAGTTGTATTAATGATGGTGAAATTGAACTTATTCACATTTGATGCTGCTCTCTCTTCAATACCAAAAAGATACAGTGAATCACCATCTATCTGAAAATTATTGACAGAAAGTAAAACAGAATCGCTTACTATCTGCTTTTGCCGGTCGATAAAAAACAACCTGGAAGAATTGCCCCGATGATCACCACGTGAGGTGACCCACAGGTTACCTCTTTTATCTGCTTTGATCAGGTGAAGATTGCAGCTCACATCAATACGTTTTTCTTCTTTAAATGTCGCAATATCTATCACAGAAACGGTTCTCTCATAGTTTGCACTTTTTCCTGCTCCCTTGTAACCGCCGGAATTTGCTACATAAATCTTACCGTGAGAAATGGCAATTCCATCAGGCTGATATCCTACAACACATCTTTCTTCAACTTGCAGCGTCGCTGTATCAACCCTAGCCACATAGCCTCTTTGTTTATATTCGGGATCTATCTCGATAGGGCCTGCATAAGATGTAACGTAAGCATACCTTTCGTAGAAGGCAATGTACCTGCAGTTGGGAATATCCGCCTGCCCGATTCTTTTTGCCGTATGTGCATCCATCACCTCAATTTTATTGGATGCGTTAATGACAGCGTACAAGCGGTTACCATAAAGCTTAATGTCATTACCAACATCACCCAGCTCTTTTGGAACGGATGGATTCTGTACGGCGTAGATATTACGATTGTAGCTTCCGGAAACAAAGTCGTAATAATCTAGCGTTGCTTTGTTACTCCCCATATTTCCCTCATTCAACAGGTAAAAGCCGGCAAACCGGCCGGCTCCTGAGGCCCCGGGATCGGTAACGACAGCCTCAGAGAGCAGCAGCTCCACATCTTTTCGGCAAGAAGCAACAAGCATCGCAAAAACCAAAAGTGATAGTATGATAATCTGTTTCTTCATATTTCCACTGTCAGTGTAATTCTATAGTTTCTTTTTGGCATTGGGTAGTTCAGAACCACCTCATAATCCTGACTGAACATATTATTCACTTCTAAAGAGAGTTTTCCGTTGAATTGTTTCCGGGTGAATGAGCGGGCCAGCGATAAGTCGCTCGTGTACCAGGGTTGTTCATAATTCTCACGTATATTGGCTGAGGAACGGTAACGCTCGCCTACATAGATAAAACTGTAGTTCAGATGCCACAGGCGATGACTAAGAGTAGCAACCACAGAACCGCTATGCCACGGGATGTAAGCAATTTGTCCGCCATAAGTAATCTTTTCCAGCTCCTTGTTTGTCCGGCGTGTAAGATCCTGTGCCTGCTGCCAGGTATAGTTAAGCTTTATGTTCAGGAGCCATTCTTTATTGAGCATTGAAACCGTTGAAACAGCAATATCTAACCCTTTTATCTCCACATTCCCCACATTCATCATCATCCAGCGGTACATTCCATTTCCTTTAGGTACCGCGATAATCTTGTTGGTAACCAGGTTGAAATAGCCATCGGCCTGAATATCCCAATGCCGGATAATACCGTATGTGTAGCTTTTGGTATACTGTACGCCAATATTGTATTGACGGGTATCTTCAGGTTCGAGGAAAATGTCCCCGATATCTGTATAAAAGAGATCGTTGAATGTAGGCATCCGGAATATATGTTTATAGAAAGCCCTGAGATTCAAGTCATGCAGAAAGTAAGGTTTGTATGAGACAAACAAGGCAGGGGTAAACCGCTGTATGTTTGGGCCGTTGTCCGGTGCTGAGGTTTCTGTTTCTGTATGGCCACTGATAAATGTGCCTAAAATGCTTCCCTGCATCTTCACCTTTCCAAGATCAACAGCAGTAGCAGCAGCAACCAGGTAAGTGCAACGCGAAGGCTGCACAAAACCATCGAGCTCGGAGCGTAGACCGTTCCATTGTAAATCGGCAGCCAGTGAAATATCCCAGTTCTTCAGAGGTTTATATTTGTTTACCAGAGAGAGATATGCCTCCTGCTGAGTGAAGGTGTTGTCGATATATATCAGAGTGGTATCGGGATTCAGGTAACGCATATGGTCATTAGCGTATTTTCCATTTATCAGTATATCATATTTCGATGATACCGATTTTTGGAAAGTCCCCTGAGTGAAGAAATTACGGTCCCATTGCCTTTGAGAGCGTTTCCATACGTTATTGACAATAGCACCGGGTATACCTCTTTCAGAAGTGTAGAAATAAGTTTTCAGGTTCCAGTTACCTCCCGGAACAAAACCATGCAGTCCTGTTTCCAGTCGCCATGCATCAACATCACCGTTTTGCCGTATAGCTGTGGTATCGTAAACTGCTTCTTTTGTGACAGGGTGAACACGCTTGTACCGGTACTCGTATTTACCGTTTGCATGCACCCACTCCGCATTGAAATAGCCGGCGAGCGCCGATGCAATTTTTTGTTCCCATAATAACGATGGGTTCAAAAGCCCGAACGATCCGGTACGTAAAATTCCTCTCAGATTGTACTGTTTTCCTTTTTTAAAGCGCGGGTAGCGTGTACGGAGATAGATGCTTCCTGATGAGCCGAAATCTTTGGCGGATTGAAAAATCTCACTTTTCTGTCCATTATAAAGTGTGATCGATTCAATATTATCAAGTGAGAATTTTCCGAGATCTATCTGTCCGTTTTGTGCATTCCCGAGCTGAATGCCATCGTAAAATACGCCCATATGGTTTGTACCCATACTACGTATATCTACTGTCTTTAATCCACCGATGCCGCCATAGTCTTTTATCTGTACACCCGAAAAATAGCGGATGGCATCGGCAACAGACAGGCTGCTTAATCCTTTCAGTTCCTCTCCCGAAAGCTTTTGTGCAGGAATGATTTCGCGAGAGGACTTAGCGGTCACAATAATTTCAGGCAGTTGTTGCAGGCTGTCAGTATTATACTGAGCATAGATAGGGCTATGAATCACCAATAAGGCAGCAAGAAAACAAAAAAGCGCTATTTTTATAAATGAGTACATTTACCGAATTTTATCCGGCGAAATAAATGCATCAACGAAAGCACGTTTAACAAAAAAACCAGAAGAAAAGTATGATCTGAAAGTCGTGTCGTTTGCAAGCCTTTTTCCCCGAAAGCCGTTTAACTTTTTTGAAACGCCGGCAGGTCTTCTGACTTACTCCTGTGTCTGAACGCCTTCCCATTCCGGTCTTTCGGAACAGTGGTCATAGAGATGTTTGTTCAGCACATATATGGAGTTCACAGCAGCGGGCCTGTTCAGGATTTGCACCTGATTCCCTTTTAATCACTCATTCGGTGATAATCACAAATAAGTGAAACCGTTGTTTCGCGACAAAGATATAGAAAAATTTCCAATATTTCTTTTTTTATGTAAGAAAACAAATAAACACGTCAACAACCTGAAATGTCTTTGAAATTAAAAACAAAAAGTAGAAAATATAAATAATTTATAAATAACAGGTTTGTGTTTATGTTTGCACAGAGTAGGGCTATGACTGCATGCGGAAGGTAATATCGATAATATCCTCTTTACTGATTCGATACAACCTCTGATTGGTCGTTTTTTTGCTTAACCCTCCCAGCGCTTCCAGATAGGGGCCTGTTTTCACATAATCAAAACGACCGGCAGCCATAGGATGCAGGTTGCTGTTTCCTGAATACCAGGCCGTTTTGAGCCATTCTCCCCAATTCATCCGGATATAGTATGCCAGCCGGCATACTTCTTCGGCATGAGCATCGCCCCCCATAAAACAGATGCAGGTGATTGAATGCTCATAGAGCTGCAGCAGCCGCGAAATGGCCTCTTCGTTCAGTTCTTCACCTATGTCTTGCTGCAGGTGGGGACTGTGACACCCCTTGCAGCGGTGTGGACAACCCGACAGGTTGACGGCTAACGTCACCTCATCGGGAATTTCCTGAAAAACGATATCATAGTCTGTGTATTTAAGCATAAAAATTATCTTATGGTTGAAATATTAGCTTTTCTGTAATACCTTTATGGCATCTCATTCTCAAACATAGCTTTGGTATGCTTGAGACTAATGTACAGCCTTAATAAATAATAGGTTCCTCTTTAGTCTTCTCTGTTATGTCCGGCTTTCCGTAATGTCTTCTTTCCGCTTCCGCCTGCCGAGCAGCCGAGAAGTTGCTCACTCTCTTCATATAACCGATAATGCGTGTGAGGTAATCCACATTCCGGGAGCCACACTGGGGGCATTCCTTCAGGTAACGCTTGTCGATGGCACCACAATCGTTGCATACAGTGTTTGGAATGTTGAAGGTGAAATAGTTGCAGCCCTCGTGGGCTGCTACACGCAACAGCTGTCGGTATTGTGCTTTTGAGAGGTGTTCCTCCAGGTTCAGGTGGAGTGCCGATCCGCCCGTCAAATGTTCAATATAGTCACGTCCGTGCAGTCGGAACTTGTCGATCACATTTAGCGATGGATCTTCCACCCGGTAAAAATAGCTATTGTAGCAGTCGCGCGGCACGAAATAGCCGTCCTCCCTGTCCCATTTGGCATGTTTTACGCCTACATTTTCGGCAGGGATCATCTCACAATTGAACATCAGTTCTTTAGATCGGTATTTTTTGTTGTATTGCTCAATAATTCCGAGCACCTCCTGTACGAAGGCCTTATATTGAGGATTGTGATTGATGGCTATCCCCAGCGATTCGGCTGCTTCCACTAATCCATTTACGCCGATTGTAAGGTATTGGCGTCCGAGGTTGATGTATCCAGCGTCGAACAATGGCAGCATCCCTTTTTGTTGGAACATCTTCAGGTTTTCATTATAGGCGATCTGCACCTTGTGTGTCAAATCCACCACCTCTTCAAGGAAAGTACCATAGGGTTGTCCCGTACGTTTTGCAAACTGAACACAGCGGTTAAGGTTGATGGTGAGCACGCTTTTGGAACCGGTGGATACTCCACCCGCACCTAAGGTGTAGCTGAACCCGTTGTCCTGAATCTCGTTGCGCAGGCGGCAGCAGCTCGATAACGAGTCGGCATTGTCGCTCATATAGGTAAAGAAAGAGTGTCCTTCAGCATACATTTCGGCGGTAAAATCGGCATATTCTGTATCAATCACATCCTCTTCCCGCGAGAGCAATGCCATCGTTTCCACCGGAAAAGTAAGTACGGTTTTGGTGCGTTCCTTGTTAAACCATTTCATAAAGCGTTTCTGCAACCAACTGAGCGATTCCCATACGGGGCGTGAGCCATCGGGGAACCGGAACTCGCCGAACAGGCTTTCGAAGTAGTACCTGTCGTAATAGGAAATGTTCCAGAAGACAGCCTGGAAATTGCGTGCTCCTGTGGGCTGGTTGATGGAGTAGACTATCTGTTCGAAACAGTCGGTAATTACCTTGTCGAGTGTACGCCTTCGTCTTGACAGATCTACTACCTCTGTGGTATGTAAAAAATAGTTGTCGCCATACTCTTTCCGGATAAAATAATCAAGGTACATCAGAAACTCAGGAGTGGCGCAGGCACCACTAAGCATGCTCGATACAATGAATACCATATTGATGAATCCGCCGCAGAACGATTTCAGGTTGGTGGGTGGGGTGGAGTTGCCCCCGACAGACAGGGTGCCGTTCAGCAGCCAGGGATACATGGTAATGCTGGCGCAGTAGTTGGCCAGGCTGGTTTCGTCGTTTTTATAAATGAAATGTTCTTTCAGCATGCCGATGTATTTGTCGGCAAGCTCCTTCCCGTACATCTCCTTCATCCTGTCTGTTATCATCTTCCTATTCAGGTCAATGAAGTTCTTTTTGGGTAGCTCGCCGATGAGTGTGGCAATGTTTTTCTTCTCTACATTGGCATTGGAATCGAACTTGCTTCCCGTGGCAGCATTCTGAGCGTTGCAATAGCTCATCAGGAAGTTCATCTTGCTCTGGATCTCACGTGTTTCGGTATGTTTCTGCCGGTAGAGCATGTATGATTTTGCAACAGCAAAGTATCTTTCCCGCATCAATGCTGTCTCCACCTGGTTCTGGATCTCTTCCACAGTCATTCCGTCAGAAATATGAAGGTGGGCAAGAAGAGTAGTGAAGTCCTCTTCTGTAGCAAACGAACCTACCGACAAAAATGCTTTCGCAATGGCATTTTCAATTTTTTTGAGGGAAAATAGCACCCGTTTCCCGTCGCGTTTCACAATCTGAATTTCATTGTTACCCATTTTTTTAGACCGTTAAATAGTTAGATAAATAGATTGTAAGACTTTTTGATTATTGAATTTTAAAATGTTGGGAGTGGGGCAGTCCTTCAGTCTATTAGTCTGAAAACCTCATGTCCAATAGTCTAAAACAATATGGATATTATGTGTATATCAATATTTCGACTGTCTTTTTACCCGAAAGAGATCAAAAAGTGTATAACGCACCTGGCAGGTCTTCTGACTTACTCCCGTGTCTGAACGCCTTCCCGTTCCTGCTTATCGGAACAGTGGCTATGAAGATGTTTGTTCAGCACATAAAAGGAGCTTACAGCAGCGGGAACTGTTGCTGATTTTCACAGCATTCCCTTTTCATTTTATTTATAAAAGACGACTATAAATAAAAACCAGATGTTGTCACAAAGGTAGATTTACTTTTTTGAAAAAACAATAATGTTTTCCTAAAAAGTTATCAACAGTTATGATTTGAAATCCTATACATTTGATTATTAATTTATTATATATTTTAGCAGGAAATTTGCATTGATTAATAAGATTAAAAGTTGTTCGTTTTGGTGAATAATAAAAATTCAGTGGAGGATAAATAAGCCAAAGATAATTGCCTGCACGGGTTACTTTTTTAAAACGGATTACAGAAACATCAAGATCAATATCAATATCTGCGCCGAGATCACCCAGAGGAACATGGTCAGCGGGTAAACGGTAGAATAAGCCACTGCCGGGGCATCGTTTCCCGCTATGGAGTTGGAGTAAGCCAATGCCGGAGGATCGGTCATGCTTCCCGACAACAATCCCGTCAAGGTAAAATAATCCAAGTGGAGCATTTTTCCGGCCACGCATTCTGTGAGCAGTAGCGGAACCGTCGTGACGACGATCCGGTGTGAGATCAGCACCTTGTCCAATTCTATCCAGTCCAGCTCCGTTGTTTCTCCCAGAAACGCCGTGACGGCTTCGGCCGCTGCTCCGGCGGTGATCAGTACAAATGTCACACCTAGGGAGATACCGAAGATCCTGATCTTTCCTAATGCCACTCCCGCAGATATCGTCAACGCGTATAGCAGGACGGTATGGGCAATACCATCCTCGAAAAGAAGCGAATGGAACCACTCCATAAAGCTTGTCAATTAAATTCAATAATGATTTTTAAGGCAGATGCCTAAGCCATGCCATTTTTATATTTATTCCACTATTGATGCAAAATCGGTATTACCTGAGTCCTTTCCGCATTTGCCGGGCGGCTTGCACCATTCTGGTCAACGATTCTTCGGTTTCTTTCCAGGTTCTTGTCTTCAATCCGCAGTCGGGATTGACCCATAACTGTTCCTGAGGAATGACATTAGCAGCTTTTTTCAACAGATGAACAATCTCGTTCACGCTCGGTACGCGAGGTGAATGGATGTCGTACACCCCGGGACCGATATCGTTCGGATATCTGAACCGGACAAAAGCATCCAGCAGTTCCATTTGTGAACGGGAGCATTCTATGGTGATCACATCGGCATCCATCAATGCCATGTGTTCGATAATATCATTGAATTCGGAATAACACATATGCGTATGGATCTGCGTTCGGTCTTTAACTCCACCCGAAGCAATACAAAACGATCTCACCGCCCAATTTAAATAGGTTTTCCAGTCGCTCTTCCAGACCGGCAATCCTTCCCTTATTGCCGGTTCGTCGATCTGTATAATTCCTATTCCGGCCTGTTCCAAATCATCAACTTCATCCCTGATAGCTAATGCTATCTGCAGACAAGTCTCGGAACGTTTCTGGTCGTTTCTTACAAATGACCACTGCAAGATTGTAACCGGTCCAGTGAGCATTCCTTTCACCGGCCTGGATGTAAGCGACTGTGCGTAGCTTGTCCAATAGAGGGTCATGGGGTGGGATCGGGAGACATCTCCGTAAATAACGGGAGGTTTTACGCATCGTGAGCCGTAACTTTGCACCCATCCGTGCTGTGTAAAGGTGAATCCGTTGAGTTGTTCCCCAAAATATTCCACCATATCGTTTCGCTCGAATTCCCCATGTACCAGAATGTCCAGTCCTATTTTCTCCTGCCATTCGACGGCCTTTCGGGTTTCGGACTTCAGTCGTTGGTCGTATTCCGCTGCCGATAATTCTCCTTTTCTAAATTTTGCTCGCCAGGCGCGTACTTCTTTGGTCTGAGGAAAAGAGCCTATCGTTGTTGTTGGATAGAGGGGGAGGTTTAGTTCCTTATGCTGGATTTTTTTTCTTACTGGAAACGGGCTTTTCCGTTTAGCATCATCCTCCGATATGGCTTTGCAACGATTCTCTACATTTTTGTTGTGGATTAGGGAAGATGTTCGTTTACTCTCCATTGCCCGCTTGTTTTCTTTTAGTTTGTTCTGAACGGACAGATCTCCTTTCGCCAGTTTCTGTAGTATGGTTAATTCTTCCGTTTTTTGTTTTGCAAAAGCCATCCATTGTTTTATTTCAGGAGTAAGTATGTTTTCATCCGTTTCCTGTTCCAGATCGTATGGCACATGAAGGAATGAAGAGGAGCCTGCAATCATCACCCGGTCGGGACCAAGTTTGCCTATTGCTTTGACGATCATTCTCAAAGATTGTTCAAAGTCGTTTTTCCAGATATTACGTCCGTCAACGACACCCAAAGATAATATCTTGTGTGTCGGAAATTGTTCCAATACATCGTCCAATTGAGATGGCGAACGAACCAGATCAATATGTAAGGCGTCGGCAGGCAAGCCAACAGCAAGCCTCGTGTTATCCCTCAACCCATCAAAATATGTAGCAATCATCAGTTTTAACTGTGGACATGCCTCTTTTATGGTCTTGTAAGCTTTTATGTATGCCTTTTTTGTCCATTCGTCGATATCGGTTACCAGGTAAGGTTCGTCAAGTTGAATCCATTCGGTTCCTTCGTTCTTCAGTTCCTTTAGTAATTCGATATATACCGGAATTAACCGGTCTAGCAGTTCCAGACGGTGGAAGCCCTCTTCTTTTTCTTTTCCAGATAACAGGTAAGAGACCGGTCCGGGCAGTACCGGTTTGGTTTCGATCCCTTGCTCTCTCCCTTCCTTATACTCCTCAAGTGCTTTGTTATAAATAAGAGAAAATGCTTGTGTTTTGGTAAATTCAGGAACGATATAGTGATAATTTGTGTCGAACCATTTGGTCATTTCCATTGCGGTGATATCTTTTTCTCCCTGTTGATATCCGCGAGCCATGGCGAAGTAGAGCGCCAGCTTATCATCCCGGAGGCAGTCATAACGTGTCGGAATGGCTCCTACCGCTAGGGTGGTATCTAACACCTGATCATAAAAAGAGAAATCGTTCGAAGGGATAAGGTCTATTCCGGCCTCTTTTTGGAGAATGCGGTTTTGTTGCCTGATGGACCTTCCCGTACTGAAAAGTTCATCTTCCGTGATTTTTCCTGCCCAGAAACTTTCGCAGGCTTTTTTCAGTTCGCGCCGGTTGCCGATGCGAGGGTAACCGAGAATGTTTGTTTGCATTGCTTTTAATTTTTTAAAGTGAATACCCATGAAGCTAAAAGCTCTTTTCCCGAACTTTCGCAATGCAACGGCTAATAAAAGAAGGATGAAGTAAACGCAAGGATATATTTCTTCCTATCCGCATAGGAAGGAATGGATGAGTCTGACAACATACTTTTATCGCGAAGCATTGTCAATCCGAATTAAGGCAGGTCTCCTGACTTGCACAATTTCCGCCATCCTTCCCATTTCGCAAAGCGGAACAGTGGATTTTAACGGGCGGAAACGTTGACCGTGCTTACAGTTGCGCGACAGTCCACGATTCTCACGTGGTTCCCTATTATACCCTTTTTTGGGGGGCACCTTACCGGTTGAAGAAATGATAAAAAGAACTTTAGTACGGCAAAGATAGAAAAAATAGGTAGATATTCCAGCTTTATCCTATCTTATTAATTTTGCTTGCCTGGCAGGCGGCGCCGTAGCCGTTATCTATATTTACCACACACAGCGAAGAACAACTGTTGAGCATGGATAATAGAGCGGCGATGCCGTTCAGGTTCGCCCCGTAACCCACGCTGGTGGGAACTGCTATGACCGGACTGCTTACCAGGGCCGCCACTACCGATGCCAAAGCTCCTTCCATGCCGGCCACGACAATCACCACCCTAGCGCCCCTAATAAGGTCGAGTTTATCGAACAGGCGGTGGATGCCGGCAACCCCCACATCCATAATTTTCTCTACCTTGTTGCCTAAAAATAGGGCGGTTTCATACGCCTCTTCAACTACCGGCAAATCGGATGTGCCGGCAGACACAATGGCAATGTAACTGTCGGTTGTTTCCTCCCGGTTCCCCATCAGGCGGATCGTTTTGGCTACTGGGTTGTATACAACCCCCTCGACACGAGTGGAAACGTAGTCATACATTTCTCTTGTCGCTTTTGTACCGAATACGTCGTTCCCGTTGCGGAGCAGGGATCTTATTATACCCACAACCTGTTCGGGGGTTTTTCCCTGACAGAAGATCACTTCCGGTTGTCCCGTCCGTTCTCGGCGAAGATAGTCGACCTTGGCAAAGTCGATGTCTTCATAACCTTTGTCTTTTTGTTTTGTCGTCATTGTAAATTCCTGTTTAAACTTCCCATGGAGTAGCCCTCCAATTCCATACAGACATAGAGGAACCCGTATTCTTTAAGTTGCCGCGACACCCTGTCCAGGATTGCGGGGTCGCAAAATCGCGCCCTCTCTTCCGGCTCTAGTTCGATACGAGCGATCAGATCGTGGCTGCGTACTCTTACCTGCGCATATCCGAGGGAATGCAGGTATTGTTCCGCTTTTTCAATACGTCTTAATTTTCCGGTTGTGATCTCTTCACCGTATGGTATACGGGTTGCCAGGCAGGCGTAAGCGGGTTTATCCCAAGTGGATAACCCGAGTTGCTTTGACAACAGCCTGATCTCTTTTTTATTCAGGCCGGCCGTTTTTAGCGGACTGATAACGTTTAACTCTTCTATTGCTTTTGTACCCGGACGGTAATCTTTCGTGTCGTCCGCGTTGGAACCGTCCAATACGGCATTGAATCCTCTTTCTTTGGCTATTTCCACGATTGCCCGGAATGCTGTCTTTTTGCAATGGTAACAACGGTTTTCAGGGTTCTGTCTGACAACCGTATCAATCGTCGCTTTTTCTAAGAGGATATGTTCTATTCCTATTTGGGATGCGATTGCTTTCGCATCGTCTAAGTCCCAAGCGGGAATCATGGGTGAGACAACGGTAACGGCAATCGCTCTGTCGCTCAACACTTCCCGGCAGACTTTCGCCAGGAAAGAACTGTCCACTCCGCCCGAGAAAGCCACAACAACGCTTTCAAGTTGTCCGAGATGATCTATCAGGGATTGGTATTTAAATAGCGTATGGGTATCCATGAGAAGGATATTATGTATTGAGTTTCTCTTTGATCGTCCACAAGCCGGCCGACGGCGTGCTGATAAAGTATATCTCTTCTCCGCCTGGCAACCGGTTGAATCCGTTTCGTAACTTGTCGGGAGAATACACCTCCATCGCCTGATGATAATCGAGGTAATTAAAATTGACCGATTCAATATCCTCCTTCGACAGGTGTCCGGGGGCGTAAGTGATTTTAAACCGTCCTTCCGACGAACCGTGTATCAAGTGGGCCGTAGCATGGGTCAGATCCTGCAAGTCTTCATTTTCTTTCCAGAGTTTCATTATTTTTTCAGTTCCCGCATACCCGTATTTCCGGATGACCTTGTCCACCTCATCCTGTTCGCCGAAACGTTTCAACCCGGGAGCGATGATGATGAGTTCCCCTCCGTCGGCCATCGCCTTGCGTGTCCGGTATATTGCCTTGTTGGCTACCCACGTACTGAAAAACTCATCTCCCTGCATGACGGCAACCACTTTTTTTAACGGAGGAACAACGGTGATATTTTCGGCCATTGATTGTTTGGCAGCCTGTAAGTAAGTATCCAGGTCGTTGCCGCAATAAAATCCTGTGTGTACAAGTTCTCCTTGTTCATTGTAGGCCATTACCACCTGGATATATACATCCGGCAAGCGGTTCATAAATTCGTTCTCGGCTTTATTGAAACAATGCCTCAGGGGCGTCACCAGCGAACCCAGGTTATTCTCAATACCGTAGCAGGCCGCCGCCATATGCGAGGCACAAATGGTGTCCTTACCGCCCAGTCCGATGAAATAGTTCTTGTTGTGGTTGGCAAATCCCAATACTTCGTGCGGTACCACATGCCCTACATTGATGATCATATCCCAGGGTTCTTCCATCACATACCGGTTTATGGAGATAGGAATATCCCAATCGGCACAGCCTCCGGTGATTTTTTCCACGTAGTTCCCCGGCACGATGCCCAACCGTTTGCCGTCGCGGAGCCAATCGTGTTTCAGTATTTTGTTTTCGGGGATATTCCCGAACATCCATCGGTTTTGCTCGACGGTATGGGGAACATGCTGTCCCAATGTGGGAATTACATATACATCAGCCATCGGTTCAAAAAAATGATACAATATTTCGGTCATCCAACCGGCCCCGCTGTGGGCACGCGTAATATCCGGAGGAAGTAATAAAACCCGTTTCGGATTTTTGCAAACACGGATTAAACATTCGTTTGCACTTTTTACAACAAGAGCTTCCATCTCCTTCCTGCCAATCTCTTTTTTCCTTTCAAAAAACCAAGCCATAATCAATTTTGTTTAGTGAATCACATAATTAAAACACTCCGCTAAAATTAGCTAATTTCCTGCCACGCCATGACTCAAACATACTTGGCTTTGACCGCACTATTTAACGCAAATAAATTGCTTCGCTTGTGTTTAAGCGCATAGATATTTGAAGTAGCAAGGCGAAATTACTAAATGATCGGAAAAGAAACAAAGGCATATCACGCATTTCTACTTTCAAAAAACGGCCCAATGGATGGATTGATGAAATATAATGAGAAATAGGCTTGTCTTACGTATCCTTCCTCTCCCAATTTTGAGGGTGTATACGCAGCCCGGGAAACCACGAAAGCGATATTTCGAACAACCCGAAGAGGGCCGTCGAATATACCAAGTCGCCCAACACCGTGTTTTTAAAGAACGGGATTCCCGCCGCATAGCAGGCTGAAAGACCGGCTGCGGTTTTGGGATACATTGTTGTGGAAAACCACACGCCGAAGTTGGAGACCAAAAAGAAGATGATGGACGCGCCCAAAGCAGAGAACAGCAAGCGGGGAACACGCACTTTGCGCAGCGTGAATGTACCCATCAGCACGATAAGGGCAAAAGCGCCGTAGGTGAACAGAGAGCCGGAGTAGAACCAGACAAACCGGTCGAAATATTGCGCGTAAACCACATTGTTCAGGATTAAATCGCTTATCCACATGGCCGCGATAGGCACTAAATACGCCCACCCTTTGCGGGTGTAATACGTCGCCCCGAAAAGAGCCATGCCGCCAATGGGCGCGAAGTTGGCGGGGTGGGGGATCAGGCGGCTGAATGCCGCAAGGAGAATTATCACCGTTATGACGGAAAAACGAAGGGTTAATTTTTTGTTGTTCATATTATTTGTGAGTTTTGGCTGTTGGTGTAGGCAATCAGCCATCGGCTTTGCGCGAACCTATTGAGCCGTTGGTTTAAATTAGTTGTTTGACGAATACTTGTTTTTCAATATCCCGGTTTGTGAAAAAACCGCTTACCAATGTGAGATATTCGGGGAGCACACCGTTGCAGCTCCACTTCATTTTAATAACTACGGTTTCACATATCGCCCGGCTTTCAGGTCTTCGAAAGTGGGATTGTACGCATTATCGTGAACGGTATTGCCGTTCCATTTCTTTTCGGTGATAGATCCTGATTCTACCGCTTTTTTCAGTCCGGAAAAGTCGGTCAGAAACTTACAAAACTTGATCTCTAATTTTTCCACCGAAGTGAGCGCTGCGAGAAAACTTAAATCGGTTAGTTTCTCATTTTGCCAACCCGACCAGGATCCGCCAACTTCTAAATTCCCCACCGATGTAAGTTTAGGCAGATAAACGGCCTCTAAAAATTTTCCAAACAGACTTAGTTTGCCTATGACTTTTTCCAAATTTGGGAACGACATAGAAGCCAACTCGTTGGATGAAATGGATATCTCACCAGCCTCCAGTAGGTTCTCTCCCGAAACAGCGGTTACATTACTATACGAGGATAAGCTGTTGCTTATTTTCTTAAGAGATGCAGGCAATACTATTTCTGTAATTCCCGGTGCATTTTGTACTCGGAAATTTTCACACTCTTCCAACCCTGTTATCAGGGGAAGTTGCGTTATGGAAGGATCGGATGCAAAATTAAGTTCGAGTGTTTTTTGAATCAGCTTAGGCAGTTTAATTTTGGTAACATCTGCAAGAGATCCGACAAACTCCACCGATCCGTTTATGGTAACCCCCGATAAATCTATTTCACCCTTATGCGGTATTTTATAAATCCGTATATTTCCAATCAATTTTAAATGCGATAATAACGGGTCGATAGAAGTGATTTTGGGGCATTCCGAAATTCCCATATATTGGTTAACTTCCTCAAGCATGGTTGTTGAAATGTTCTCAAGGTTCGGACAATTACTGATAGTTATCCTGTCATTAACCGATTTTAAAAGGGCGATTTTTAAGTCCTTTAACTCTTCGCACCTTTCCACATTTATTTTATTGGCCGTTTTCATCAATCCCATATTTAAGAGGGACAACATTTTTAGATTGGCAATATTGACGTCTCCGGCGTTTTCCAATTTTTCCAAATCAATCGTTTCTAAATTCAACAGATTTTTTATATCTAATTTTTTACAACTCTGCAGGTTTGGAAAGGATATCTCTTTAATCGTTGACACGTCCACTTCCGACCATCCCTCTTTTCCGGAGAAAGACATTTGCCCGGCCCTTTCTAATCTAGGGGCGGAAAATTCTGCCAGTTGGGTAGATTTAACCGTTATGTTTCCAGCTGAAGTAAGAGCATCAAACGAAATTTTGGAGATGTTGTTGGAACGAGAGATAAAATCTTCAAACAGATATTGCAGGTTGGGCAAAACAATCTCTTTAAGTTGCTTTGGCTCGCCGTTGACCATAATTCCGCCTACCGATCTCAAATTTTGCAGCGGTTTCAAGTCTCCTTTAAAGGTGGGGTTCACAATCAATTTGTATTTTATCTCGTTCAGCAGATTCAGAGCATCGATATTGGATATGGAGTCCGTCCCTTTTTCAGCGCCGATAATTAGATTACCGTTTATGATATTGATTTTTTTCTTTGCAAACACATCCACCTCCTCATCGGTTTGTAAAAAGACGTTATCGCCCAAAACCACATCCTCTTTCAATATTTTTACCTTATAGTCGCGTTTCGTTCCGTTATACGATGTTACCGTTAGTCTTTGTTCGCCGCTCCACTCTTTTATCGTCTCGGGTTTGGGATCAATCGTCGCTAACTCGCTGAGCATATATTTTGCCGTAAGTTTGTCCATCTCTAAATTCTTCGGCATTGATACCTCTATGACATTGTCTGTGATTTTTCCCTCATATACCATTTTGTCCGCACTCTGCAGTGAAAATTCCAAAAAGTAGTTATCCAACCCTTCGAAAGGCTCTTTGGTACATCCGGAAAAAAGCAAAGTGCCTATAATGACAGCCCCAAAACTCTGTTTTATTGTTTTCATCTTTTTATTCTGTTTTTTATTGTTTTACGTAGTGTCCGGCCTGTAAATCTTGAAAAGTCGGATTATAGCCGTTATTGGCAATACTGAAATTCCTGTTCCAAATCTCTTTTGTTATTGAGCCGTTGGTGATTGCTTTTTTTAAGAATGAGTAATCATTAAAATTACTGATATTTTTAAGTGTCAGAAATTCAATTTTTTCAAGAGAAGATAGCCCATTCAGATGGGTCAACTTCTCGTTTTTATCTTTCCAGTCACTTATTGATAGGGTATTTATCTCTTGCAGCATCGGACATTCGATTGTTTTCAAAGAGAACATTTGAACGCAATTGAGTTTATTTAACTTAGTTAGCTTTGCAAAAGATATGCTTTCCCAATGTTTACTATTTCTATCCTCTCTAATCCATAATTCTTTGGCTTCTTTTAGGTCGGGAGCCGAAAAACTTTTCAGATTCATACTGTTTTTGATAAATATTGAACCCGATTCCAATCCCGTTAAAACCCAATCTTGAGGCTCTGACAGGATTAGGTTACTGATTTCAATTTTTTGTTCTACCTCTTTTAAACCGGATATCCGGATCGTTTTTTTACGAGGAGCATTCGTGTCCCCTCCAACGTATAACTCTTTCATTACCTCCGGCACAATAATCTCTTCCAAGTTGTTGCACTGATCCAACAGAACTTGTTCCACGCCCGTTTTGCTGACATCCACAACTCCTTCGCAAAGCACGAAAGTCATTGAGAGTTCAGAGAGATTAGTCAGGTTTCTAAAAATCGGTGATATGTCTTTTAGTGATGGGAGGTTGTTAGTAATCAATTTACCGTCAATACTGTTGATGTTAGCCATATCTTCAACAGAAGTTATTGGTATGGAACGGAGTTCCAAATTTCCCTTTACTGTTTTTAAGTTTTTGAGAGATATATTTTTAAGATTATTATTGTTGACGATAAACAGGTCACCCGTTTCTGTTAATGAGGGAAAGAGGGCTGAAGTGATTTTTGAATTATTGATGTTCAGGTTGCCTCCTACCCGGGTTAAATTATTCAACTTTAACCCAACCAGCTCGGGCCCTTTAATTATTAAATCTCCGCGAATTTCCTTCAATTTCGAGAGGTCCAAGGTTGTGAGCGATGGCACTTCCTGCAAAATAATGGAGTTGAGTGTCTCTTCCAGCTCTCTTAGTTTTAAAATGCCGAGGGAGCTGCCGCTTATCTTTATATCTCCTCCTCGCTTAAGTATCGGCAACTGTAAATCCGTGAGCTTGTTGGAGGAGATGAACAGCTTACTGTCTACTGTCTCCAGCATGGGTAGAACTATTTGTTTTACACTGTGGCTGTTCACAAAGAGGTCCTGTCCAACCTTTTTTAAATTCTTTAACGTGATATCCGAAAGATACTTATTCGCATTAACGATAATAGACCCGGTCTCCTCAAGGTTTCTCAGCCCGGAGAGGTCTTTTCCTTTGTATGTGGAATTGATAATCAGCTTATATCCTACCTTTGTCACGTACGTTAACGCGTCTATATTACTGATGGAGTCCGTTCCCGTTTCATTTCCAATAATCAGATCACCCTCTACGGCTGTGATGTTTTTTTCGGCGAATGCTTTCACGTCGCCGTCGGTTGCCAATAAAACGGTTCCCTCCGCTTGCCCGAGTTGCCTCTTGATATGAATCACATAGATTCGTTTCACGCCGTTGTATGAAAAGACGTTGAACACCTGCTCATCGTTCCAGTTGGTTATTTTTTCGGGTTCTGGAAGGATAGTGGCATTTTCACTGAGAGTGTATGCGACTTTGGCGTTGTTCAGATCGGTCTCCACCGGCAGTGATATGATTATCTCACTGTTTTTCACCGCCCCTTTATACTCTTTCCCTCCGGTTGTTAAAGAGAAGGATAGCAAACGGTTATCCTCACCGTTAAAAGGGCTTTCGGTAGCACATGATAGGAGCATGACCGCAAAAAAACCCGCAAGTAATCCAATATATGTTTTTTTCATCTTCTGTTTTGTTTAAATTATTCTACTTGTATATCCACAAACTTGAATACCTCGGTGGAATTTTCACCCAACCAGCCGGCTTTCACGTTCAGCCCTGTTTGTACTTTAATAAAATCGATATATTCGAGATGAATCTTCTTTCCCTCGAAGGTAATGGCGTTGCTTATTTTAAAGTGGTTCGAGTTTGCCGCCGCCCCGTAGTTGATGTCGTCCGTAAGGCGGTCGATGGGACTGAAATTATCTGCATATCCCCAATCGAACTCCTTGTTAACCCAATAAGTGCCTTGCCCCGATTCATCTTCCGTTCTCGCTTCTAGTCGGGTTCCCCGCAGCGTATATGTATTCTCCTTTACCCAGTTGGGGTAATAGAACGGTTGTTGGTGAAATCCCAACCAATCCACTTCACCTTTTCCTCCCAGATTGTCTATCCACAAGGTGTTGGATTTTGGAATGGCAGGACGAAAGTAAGTCGCCTCGTAATCTTGGATTGTTCCCGGTTTGCCGGTCTCGCTCCCTTTCAGCTCATACCAGTTGTCGTCGGGCAAACCGTTTCCGTTCTCATCCTGCATCACCCACACGATACCCGGCTCGGAACTTCCTTTAAAGGAGTTTCCCATAATAGCGAAATCATATCCCGCTGCAGTCGTGGTGCTGAGGTTGGATTGGCTCCTATTTTTGATGCTGTGGTCGAATCCAACCACAATATATCCTCCGAATCCCCCTAAGGAGACATACGCCTTCTGCGCTAAACGACCTTCCGCGTATTGGCAGGCCTCCTCCATGGTGTTTGCGGTGTACCCCTCGTTCACGAACTGTCCCGGTGCCGGAAGAAATTCATAAACCTTTGTGGAGTAGGGTGAACTTCCCGGTTGGGCGGCCCGGAAATGTTGCTCCGGATTTACCGTGTTCACAACGATGGAGGCTTCGCCTTTTTTTCCGCCCTTTGTGGCGACCACTTTTATATTTGTTTTCCCAAGCGCCGAAGGCTTATAGACATATTTGTCAGAAGTTTGTGTTGGGTCTTCTTTCCCATTCACAAACCACTTGAATGTGACATTTTTGGTGCTCGACATATCAGGAATGAGCCGAATGGCTCTTCCCAACGATGCCGACTGTTCGGGATAAGCGAACGATAGGCTTAACGGCACCTCTTTAACCACCAATATCTGTATGAGGTATTCATCATCACCGTCATCATTCTCAGCTTTGAGAATGATGAAAAAGTTTCCCTCTTGTTGTGAGCTGAAGGCATATTCATCAGCCGTGGAAACCTCTTCCCCATCTATCTCCCAGCTTAACTTCAAGCCCTCTTTGTTGGCAATCTCCGGCTTGAAAACGTACTCTTCGCCTGTTTCCAAGATAAACCCGTCACCCGTTTCGTCCAAAGAAATGATGGGTGGAATCAAATCAGTAACTTCAACTTTCACCTCTATTTGCGCTGTCCCGTGTTCGGTGACGGTTTTAAATTTAAGGTAATACTCTCCCGTCTCTCTCTCTTTAAACAGGATATTTTTTTCTGTTCCTATTATTTTGCCATTAAGAGACCACGAATAAACCGTTCTCTCATCAACATTCTCCACTTTGGGCTCAATAAGCACGCTGCGGTTCGGTTTAACGGTAAACGTTGTTTTCTCCATTTCAATTGTTGGCGGAACAACGGTCTCTATATCGTGACATGACGTGAATGCCGCTATCAATACCGTAACCCCGATTAAAAAATAACTTCGTCTTTTCATGTTTTACATAAATTAATGATTATTAAATCTTTGTTCTATTCGAATAAAAAGGCAAAATGCCCGGGAATGTCTCCGGTATCCACTTTCCATTTCAACTTGCCGAATTTGTTGTAGCACAAAAGGGTTCCCGGCGTGACATAATCAATGGCATCGGTCACATAGATGTCTTTGGTAACGGGATTCACCTTCACTCCGTAGGGAATGACAATATCCTTGTCTGTGCCGTCTTTAATAAAGTTTCTCGACACTATTTCCTTGGTTTTTATATTCAATATACCGTAGGTAATGGTGTTTTTTTGAGTGTTGTGGCTCCACTCCACGGCATAGATGTAAGCCGAGTCTCCCACTATATCCAAGTTGCTGACCGCCATCTCGATGGTTTGAGTCACCTCCTCTCTGTCTAAGTCGATCACAAACAGCTTTGACGGTTCATTGTAGTAATCGCCCCTGCTGCTTACTATCAACTCATGGTAAGGGGTTTTTCGCAGGCGGTGCAAGTTGATGCCCACATCTATCTTCTTCTCTTCTTTAAATGTCTCCAAATCGATAACCGATACCGTGCGGTCGTAATTGGGAAACATATACCCTCCCGAGTTGGCAACGTATATCTTGTTGTTTGCGATTACTAACTCTTCGGGCTGGTAGCCTACATTTACCGTACGTAGCACCTCAAGTGTTGCGGTATCTATTTCGGCGACATAGCCCACGCGGGCGTTTTGGTCGAATTTTACCGGAGCCACGTAGGACGAGGCATACGCTTTTCCGTTGTGGAATTTAATATAGCGCACATTGGGTATTTCGATTTTACCGATATGTTTGGCGGTTTTGGCCTCCATCACTTCAATGTAATTGGATACATTGATGACCGCATACAGCTTGCTTCCATAAATTTGGATGTCGTTTCCCACATCCCCTAATTCTTTAACAATAAAGGGATTTGCCTCGGCATATATATTTCTGTGGTATATACCCGTTGCGAAGTCGAAATAATCGAGGCTAGCTTTGTTACTACCCATGTTTCCCTCGTTTAAGAGGTAAAAACCCTTTAAATTTCCCGTATTCTCTTCACCTAGGCTTGTTTGGGTTTGTGAAGAGTGGAGGATCTCATACTCTTCCCTGCATCCAAGAAGAATCAGCATGAGACTGATAAGTATGAATTTTTTTCTAGCCATATCCGCTTATATCATAAAAGTTACAGTTAGACGATAATTTCTTCCCGGCATCGGGTAATTGAGCACCACATCGTAGTGTTGATTCAACAGGTTGTTAATATCCAAAGCAGCCCGTAAACCTATTCTGCGGCAAACGGCGGAAAAATCTTTCCTGATACTTATATCACTTGTGTACCACGGTTGCATGTGGCTGTTTACATCGTTGTACTTGGCATTGTATCTCTCTCCGGTGTATATAAAACTGTAATTCACTCCCCAGTTTTTGTAGTCAGCCGAAAAGATGATTGAACCGCTATGGCGCGGGATATACACAATTTGGTGTTTATAGTTTTTCGCTTTTTCATCGGTTATGTCCAACGCCTGTTGATAAGTGTAATTCAGTCTCAAGGAGGCAAACAGCTCATTGATGGGTTCCACAGTCGTGTTTGTGTTTATCTCCATCCCTTTTATTTGCACTTTCCCTAAATTCAGCATCATCCAACGAAACATGTTACCTGCAGGAACAGCCACAATTTTATCGTCTATCTCATTATAATACACATCGGTTTGCAGATAGATCGTTTTAAAAACGGACTCTTTAGGCGATACGGTATAATTGAGACCAATGTTATATTGGGTGGCGTACTCGGGATTTAATACCGAATTTCCGATAAAGGTGTAATACAAGTCGTTAAAAGTGGGTATCCTGAATATTTTTTTATAGAAGCTTTGCAGGTATAATTGGTGCTGCTTGAATGGCTTAATGGAGAGGATAACCGCCGGAGTGTAGATGTCCTTTTTGGGAGCGGCTTTGTTCATCTTCACCTTCTCGCGGACAAATGTTCCGAGCAGGCTTGCCTGGAGGGTGAGCCTATCAAAAGAGAACTCTCCCGCGGCGGCGGTTAAGATTGTGTGACGCGTGGGGTTGGCGAAATTAACCAAGTTTGCCTTCATCTTATTCAATTGATAGTCGGCGGAGAGATTGAAGCGCAGCCATCTGGCAATTACGAACTTGTTAGCCGAGGAGATATAAAAATCGTGCTGCAGGTATTTATTGTCCACATATAACGGGCTTGTCCACTCGTTGTCAATATAACGCGTATAGTCGTTGGCATATTTCGCGTTTAATTTTAGACTGTATATGTTGTTGAACTTTTTCCTGAATTTGCTTTGAATGAAAAAGTTTTCATCGTGCAAGCGTTGCCCGTGTTCAAAAACATTCTTCACGATAGGACCGGGCAACCCTCTGTGCGATTTGTAAAAATAGCCGTGCAGATCCCATTCGCCATCGTTCAATGCTTTGTAAAGGGAGCTCTCTAATCGGCAGGCTTTGATGTCACCGTTTTTTCGGATGGCTACGGTATCGTATGCCACTGTCTTGTCTTCAAACACTCTTTTGTAACGAAAAGGATACTTCCCGTGTGAATAAATCCATTCGGCATTAAAGTTAAAGGCATAATCGGCAGGCAGTTTTTGTTCTATCAAGAGCGAGGGGTTGACAAGTCCGAACGACCCTGTTTTGAACGTGAAACGCGCATGGGTTCTCTTTCCCCTATCGAATGTGGGGCGTTTGGTCTGTAAATAGATCGTTCCCGCCGACCCGAAGTCTTTGGCCGGTTGAAAAATATCGCTCTTTTGTCCATTATACAAAGTGACTTGTTCTATATTATCCAATGAGAATTTACCCAAGTCTATTTGTCCGTTTTGTGCGTTCCCCAACTGAATCCCATCATAGAAAACGCCCATGTGGTTCGTACCCATACTGCGGATATTCACGGTTTTTAATCCCCCCAATCCTCCATAGTCTTTGATCTGCACGCCGGAAAAGTAGCGGATGGCATCGGCCACGGAAAAACTGCTTAGCTTTTTCAACTCCTTGCCCGATAGTTTTTGGCCGGGTATCACCTCTTTGGGAGCATCAGCCGTAACCACCACTTCGGGTAAGTGATGCAAACTGTCGAGTTTATTTTGAGCGAACGTTTTCCCTGCCGCAACCTGAAAACAGATTGCAGCAAAAAGAGTGGTTTTATTACATATATTCATCTTACCGAAAATTTAGCTTTCGGAAAGTGAGATTTGGAAGTAGAGTTAACACACAATTGAAGTGTTCTTGTAAACAGAGTGACCCAAATAAAGAAAAACGGCTGTAACGCATGTTTGTTCTTCAAGCTCCAATCCCCGAAAGCTATTAAACGTCAATGAATTTGGCAGGTCTTCTGACTTACTCCCGTGTCTGAACGCCTTCCCATCCCCAGGGGGACAGTGGCAATTGAGGTATTTGTTCGGCACGTAAGCGGAGCTTACAGCAGCGGGTCTGTTCAGGATTTTCACCTGATTCCCTTTTCATTGTTCACTTCGAAGCCGTGTGAAGTGAGCAATACCAAAATTCTATGCAAAGTTAAAATTATATTTTTACATACGAAAAGGTTTAAGGTAAGATTTCCAGAAAATATATGGCACCTTTTTGACAGTCTTTTTGATTATCATTAAAATATTTTATCAGGTATTTAATGATAACAGTCCGGTAAAATAGTGCCGAGAAGCCATGTAATCCATTAATTAGCAACTAAATAGATCTATCCAAAACTCAGTAGTACTTTTTACTATTGCCGCCTGCCTGGCTAAGGCACGTATAACATGCAATAGTTCAAGGCAGAGGAAGAGGAAGAGGAAGAGGAAGATCCATAATACCTTAAAATCCCTCTATCACTCCCGTATAAAAACCCTTAAGACACCTGTTATCATTAAGAGCCAGAGAATATTTAAGGTTACAGGTGCCAGCCCCGTCAAGAATGCGGATCTTAACATTTCCACTCTGGAAACCGTTTCTGCTTGAACGATTACCTGTATATAGGATATTGTCTGCTTTTCCCTTCACACTCCACTCACCTTTAGATAAAGGTATAGTGAAAAGGGTGTCTTTCATTGTTTCGGGAAAGGACAGTTCTATAAAAAAATTACTTTCGGACGAGTCGCCATTTGAATACAAATAAAATATAAACGAACCGTCGGATCTGATTGATTTTGAATTTCTGATAGGAATTTTCTGATCACCCAGAGTGAAATAATTATTGTTGCTTATTCCCATCTCTTCACCCAATTGGTCGCATGCTGTTACAAGCACTAAAAGGGCAGTCAATAATGTGCAAACAATTTTTTTCATAATTTAATTGCTTTTTTGTTTGTATGATAATTGTTTTTCAGTTTGCTACGTAATATTTTGAACATTTAATATAAATCAAACTCACGGAAGTAGTTTATTACAGAAAAATGCAATAAATGAATTTTGATATTCAATGTATTATAAATATAATGAATTTGATTCAATATATCAGGAGCCAGACTCTATGTTTATATTTTTTTGTAATGTAACTAAATAATAATTGAATTATTTAGATCTTTAGTTTTAGTATTTTTATGTGCTTTGTTGAATATATCCGGACAATGATCGCGCATACTCAAAGCCGGAATATTTTATTTTACTGTTTCCTGCTTTCCAGATATTTTATCAACGCCTCGCTTTTTTCCTTCTCCAGCTTGAGCTGCTCAATGTTTAGCAAAAGTCTGGAAAGCTCAAAGGATTGGGAAATCCCTTTTTTTGAAGCATTACTGAGTGTAACGTTGATGGTGCGATTGCCTATAATATGCACTGTCAATGGCTCATCTTGAAAAGTATAAATAAACTGTGCCACTCCATTTTCGTCTGTTCCGCTATATCGAACTATCTCATAGTTCCTGTCAATTGTGTTAAATCGATAATTCAGCCCATCAGAGGTCACAGCAAGAGTTTCTGCAAAACTGCCATCGCGTGAGGTGACTCTTATTTTATTATGTTTTATTCCACTGCCCAAAACTATGCTCTCTATAAAAAAGACGCCCTTTTCCCGCACTCCCGAACGAAGCCCGTTCCTGTTTAAGGAGCTATGATAGGGATAGGACTTGGGATAATACTCTCCAAACTCCTGGTAGCGGCCGTCTCTCACATAATCAAATTTTGTGAGCATCTCATTGAGCGAGTCATAGCTTTCACGAAGCATTGAATCACAAAATACAATATTTCTTATGTTCTCGGACATTCGTATTTGTTGCATAAGAGAAAAACCGGCATTAATCTCATCAAAAGATTTAGGATAGAGCATTTTTATGCTGTCTATCTTCAACTTAGCCAGTGAATAGTTCCCCTCTTGATATGCGATAGCTGCATCTGAAAGATATTTTTTTGCACCGTTGCCTCCGGAACAGGAGATTAAGAGAACATTGATAAACAATAAAATATGGGTTCTAAAATAAAAACGCATCATTAATAATATATTGAATGTACGATTATAACCCCGTTATCGACTTATATCTTGCAAATTTACTAAATATATTCATCATAAAAAGCTGTTTTGAAGTACAATTATTGTAATTTTGTAATTTGTAACAGATAATTGGCTGATGGAAAATAAATTACACAATAGTTATTCTAGGCCGTAAAGTTTAAAAACCAAAAGGTTATGGATATATCTCATGAGGAGATACTGTCATATTTAGATAAAAAAATTTTTAGGATTATTTCAAGTGCTGCAGATGAAATGGAGCTGGAGTGCTATTTAATCGGAGGATACGTACGAGATTTTTTTCTCTTCCGCCCATCGAACGATATAGATATTGTGGCAGTGGGAAAAGGAATTGAACTGGCTCAATTGGTAGCTAAAAAACTGGGGAAAAATACAAAAATTACTGTTTTTAAAAACTTCGGTACAGCACAGATAAAGCATAAAGGGTACGAAATTGAGTTTGTAGGTGCCAGGAAAGAGTCGTACAGCCACGATTCCCGAAAGCCGATTGTGGAAGAAGGCACTCTTGAGGACGACCAGAAGCGGCGCGATTTTACCATTAACGCCATGGCTTTCTGCCTTAATAAAGAGCAGTATGGGAAGTTGGTTGACCCGTTCGACGGCCTTAGTGATCTGGATAATCTGATTATAAAGACACCTCTTGATCCTGACATCACCTTCAGTGACGATCCGTTGCGTATGATGCGTGCCATTCGTTTTGCATCACAACTTGGATTTGATATTTTTCCCGATACGTTCGATGCCATAATCCGAAACAGGGAGCGTATTCTTATAGTATCGATGGAACGGGTGGCTGATGAGCTCAATAAAATTATATTGTCACCCAAACCTTCTGTCGGATTTATTTTACTGGATAAAACAGGATTGCTGGATATCATCTTTCCTGAACTAACAGAGCTGAAAGGAGCGGAAACCAAGGATGGGGTAGGGCATAAAGATAATTTCTATCATACACTTGTTGTCCTTGACAATATTGCAAAGAATACCGATAATCTTTGGCTGCGATGGTCGGCATTACTTCACGACATAGCCAAACCGGCTACCAAACGATGGGATCCGAAATTGGGATGGACATTCTACAACCATAACTATTTTGGTGAAAAAATGATCCCTAAAATCTTCCGGAGAATGAAACTTCCGCAAAATGAGAAGATGAAATATACGCAGAAGATGGTTTCACTTCATATGCGACCCATGCAGCTGGTAGAGGAAGAGGTTACCGACTCGGCGGTTCGCCGGCTCCTTTTCGATGCGGGTAACGACATTGATGATTTGATGATGCTGTGCGAGGCTGATATAACTTCAAAGAACCCTGAAAAGGTAAGGCGGTTCCTGAACAACTTCAAAATTGTAAGGAGAAAGCTTCAGGAGATAGAGGAGAAAGACAGGGTACGCAACTTCCAGCCTCCTGTTGATGGCAAAGAGATAATGGAGGTGTTCGGACTTCCGCCGGGACGTGAGGTGGGATTGCTGAAATCGGCTATAAAAGAGGCTATCCTCGATGGTGTAATACCCAATGAACATGAAGCAGCCTTCCTTTTTATGATGGAAAAGGCCAGCGAACTCAATTTGAAGCCGATTAACATTGATCATAAAAAAGGTCAGCAGGAGCAGTAAATGTATTATATACCACTGCACTACCGTTACATATAGCTATTGCATATAGCAAGTACAAGTACAAGTACGAAAGTTTTTTTAGGTTATTATATTATTTAAATTGTTTATTAGATGGAAGTTAGTTCAAAATTTTGGGTTGGGTTTATCATCCTGATCATTACCCTTCTTTCCCTTGACATGTTTGTTTTTCACAAAAAAGGAGAAGTCGTAAATATAAAAAAAGCATTATGGTTAAGTCTGTTCTGGATTGGTTTTGCACTTATTTTTAATGTTGGAGTCCTGTTTATCTTCGGTAAAGAACCTGCCTTGGAGTTCCTTACTGCATATCTGATTGAAAAGTCGCTGAGTATTGACAATCTTTTTGTTTTTATTCTCATATTCACCTCGTTTAAGATCGATTTCAGGTATCAGCATGATGTACTTTTCTGGGGAATCATTGGAGCTCTCATTTTCAGGGCGATATTTATCTTTGCCGGTATCACGCTTATTGAAAGGTTTGCATGGATTATGTATCTGTTCGGCGGATTTCTGGTTATAACAGGAATAAAGATGATTACAGACCACCTCAGAGAAAAGGCAGGAATAAAAAAGGAAAAAGAGAAGGATCTGAATAAAAGTTCATTTGTGAAATTTATCCGCAGAATTTTCCCCGTGACTGACGACATGTCAGAACCAAAATTTTTCACAAAGATTGATCATAAAATGGTTGCAACACCTTTTTTTCTTGCGCTTCTTGTAATTGAGATGACCGATCTGGTATTTGCGATAGATTCAATTCCGGCAGTGCTGGCAGTCTCTACCAATATGTTTATCGTTTATACATCCAATATTTTCGCTATTCTGGGCCTTCGCTCACTATATTTTGCTCTAAGAGGAGTAATGGACTATTTCATTTACCTGAAGTATGCGCTCAGTGCCATCCTTGTTTTTATAGGCAGCAAGATGATTATCAACCACTATTCTGATGCCAATGGCACGGAATTTTATATTCCAACTGCTATGTCGCTTCTCATTATCCTTTTTTTGATATTGATATCTGTTGCAGCATCGATTATAAGGAGTAAACAAAAACAAAAGATTGCTGTAACAAAGAAGTTTGATAAATGAAAAATTAAGTTTATTTCCCTTAATATTTTCCATTCTATCCTGTTTTATGCAATTAATTTTATTACTTTGCAGTTTATTTGGAAATGGGCTCTTTTGTCGAATTTTCGCCTCTCGTTATTGCAATCACCTATGTCTAACAAAAAAAAAGTATCCACGGCAAGATTCCTGAATGCAAAAATAACATCAACAATCAGTATTTCGCTGGTTTTGGTGTTGTTGGGTATTACTATTTTAATTCTGTTCATGGGGAATGAGATGTCGAAATTCCTGAAAGAGAATATGAGTTTTAGCGTAATGCTCTCTTCCAATGTAACAGATTCACAAATAAGCGCTATCAGGAAAAACCTCGATGGACAACCATTTGTAAAATCATCGCGTTTTATTAGCAAGCAAGAAGCAAAAGAACAGCTTATTAAAGATCTGGGCGAAGACCCCGAAGAGTTACTAGGGTACAATCCTGCACAAGACTGCATTGAGATTTTTCTCCATTCGGAATATGCCAATAGCGACAGTATTGCCGTTATAAACAAGTTGGTCAGGCAAAATACCAATATAACTGATCTGCTTTATCAGCAGGAGGCGATAGATCTTATCAACAACAATCTTGCCAGGGTTATGACTGTGTTGCTCATTCTGGCAGCTGTGCTCCTTTTCATATCATTCACACTTATTCGGAATACAATCAGGCTAAGTGTCTATTCAAAACGATTTCTTATCAATACAATGAAACTGGTAGGTGCCACAGGCGGTTTTATAAGAAAACCATTCGTAATAAGTAATATTTTCACCGGTTTGATTGCCGGAATTATTGCGGACCTAATCATTTTATCGCTGATAACCTACTTCGGTAAAGAGTACGCTGAGATTCAATCTGTTGTACCTTTTTCCGGTTTGTCTGTAATTTTCGTCATTGTGATAATACTGGGTGTGATTATTTCCACCGTAGCTACCGCTTTTGCTGTAAACCGATATGTGAAAATGAGTTCTGACAAGCTTTATTATGTATAAATTTTAAAATATAATATGTCTAATAAAAACGTAGCTCTAAGTAAAAAAAACCTGATCATATGCGGCATTGCTGTTTTGCTTATTATTATCGGATTTGTATTGATGACCGGCCCATCAACATCTTTCGAAAACGGTTTCGAATCCGAAATTTTCAGTGCAAGGCGCATTAAACTTGCTCCCGTTGTATGTCTTGCCGGATTTGTACTGATGATAGTAGGTATTTTGTATCCTACGAAAGAGTATAAAAGTGAAAAAGAAAAATAATCACTTGGAACATCGTACAAAAACATCATCTTCATGAGTATTTTAGAAGCGCTCATTATTGCTGTAGTGGAAGGGCTAACTGAATTTCTGCCTGTGTCATCTACCGGTCATATGATTATAACCCAGGCGTTGCTGGGAATGGAAATTACCCCTTTTGTGAAAGCCTTTACTGTAATTATTCAGTTTGGTGCTATATTGTCGGTAGTGCTCCTCTACCATAAACGTTTTTTTCGCCTCAGGCCTGTTCATATATCCCAAAAAGAGGATGTTGCCGGAGCGAAGGCAGGAAAAAAAGTATTGAACCGGCTCACTCAGTTCGTTTATAAATTCGATTTCTACTGGAAATTGTTCATTGCTGTTATTCCTGCTGGTGTTATAGGGTTGCTTCTTAGTGACCGGATAGATGCTTTGCTGGAGAATGTGACAGTTGTGGCTGCGATGCTTGTACTGGGAGGGATCCTCATGCTTTACGTGGATAAATGGTTTGACAAACCGTCAGAAGACCAGGAGATGGGATGGAAGAGGGCATTGAAGATAGGTTTTTATCAATGTATTGCCATGATACCCGGCGTATCACGTTCAATGGCAACCATTGTAGGAGGTATGACAACAAAGCTTTCCCGGAAAAACGCTGCTGAATTTTCTTTTTTTCTGGCTGTACCAACTATGGCGGCAGCATCGGGTTACAAACTGTACCAGCTGATGAAAGACCCTATCAGTGCCGAAATGCTGAAAGAAAACATGCTGTTGCTGACAATCGGCAGCATGGTTGCATTCATTGTAGCAATTTTTGCCATAAAATTCTTTATTAATTTCCTCACCAGATACGGATTCAAGGCATTTGGCGTATATCGAATAATTGTCGGTGGTATTTTGCTGGTGCTAATTTTTTCAGGTGTAAGCTTAAGTATGGTGTAGCAATATGGATTTTATCGAAGGTGAAATTTTACATATCGATAAACCTCTTCACTGGACATCATTCAGGGTTGTTCGTGTTGTTCGTGCAAAGCTGTGTCAAAAGCTGAAGATAAAAAAATTGAAGGTTGGTCATGCAGGCACACTCGATCCATTGGCGACCGGTGTAATGACAATCTGTACTGGTAAAAAAACCAAACTTATAGAGGAGCTGCAGTCACAGACAAAAGAGTATATTGCAGATATCCGTCTTGGAGCAACTACACCGTCGTTCGATCTTGAGACGGAAATAGATGCAGAATACCCTACACAGCATATAACAAAGGAAATGGTGGAGAAAACTCTTCTTCGTTTCACAGGATCTATAGAACAGGTACCACCTCTGTTTTCGGCTGTTAAGGTTGATGGTAAAAGGGCTTACGAATTTGCCAGAAAAAATGAAAATATTGAACTAAAACCCAAATTATTGGTTATAGATAGTATCGCATTGATTTTTTACAATATGCCGTACATCACTATCCGTGTAGTCTGCAGCAAGGGTACTTATATCAGGGCACTGGCCAGAGATATTGGAGAAGCTTTGAACTCAGGTGCTCACCTTACAGGGCTTGTACGCACGAGGGTAGGAGAGATTACGTTGGATAAATGTTTGAAAATGGACGAATTGGACCATTTTATAGACGAGAATGTCCAGCAATAAGATGATATTTAGATTGACTATAAAATATAATTGATACAGGATTTATTTAACTTATGAAACTTTCGCAATTCAAATTTAATTTGCCGGAAGAACTCATTGCGAAATACCCTTCTTTTCATCGCGATGAAGCCCGGCTGATGGTAGTACACAGAAAATCGGATAAACTGGAGCATGTAGTTTTCAAAGATGTTCTTGACTATTTTAATGAAAAAGATTTTTTTATCTTTAACGACACTAAGGTTTTTCCTGCAAGACTGTTTGGTAACAAAGAAAAAACAGGTGCAAAGATTGAGGTTTTTTTATTGAGAGAACTTAATCCCGATCAGCACTTGTGGGATGTGCTGGTAAATCCGGCACGAAAAATAAGAATCGGAAACAAACTCTATTTTGGAGAAAACGAAGAGCTTGTTGCTGAGGTGATTGATAATACAACATCGCGTGGACGCACACTGCGATTTCTTTATGACGGGCCATACGATGAGTTTAAATGCCAGCTGTTTGCAATTGGGGAAACACCAATACCTGAATATCTGGAGCGAAATGCTGTTCCCGAAGATATGGAAAGGTACCAGAACATATTTGCCAGAAACGAGGGGGCTGTTGTTGCTCCTGCAGCCGGGCTGCATTTCAGTCGCGAGCTGATGAAGAGGATGGAGATAAAGGATATTGAGTTCGGTTTCCTCACTCTACATAACGGTCTGGGGGCATATCGCATGATTGATGTGGAGGACCTCACTAAACATAAGATGGAATCGGAACAGATGATCATTTCAGAAGAGTTGTGCAGTAGAGTAAACAAGGCAAAGGATGAAGAGAGAAGCATTTGTGCAGTAGGCACATCTGTACTACGCGCTGTGGAAACCACTGTAAGCACCGACGGGCATTTGAAGCCAAGGAGCGGTTGGACAAATAAGTTTATTTTTCCTCCTTACGACTTCACACTAACAAACAGCCTTATCACCAACTTTCACCTGCCATACTCCACGCTGCTAATGATGGCTTGCGCATTTGGAGGCTACGAAAAAATAATGGAAGCATATGAGGTGGCAATTGAAGAAAAATATCAATTTGGCGCATATGGTGATGCCATGCTGATAATAGATTAACTATACATATTGCAATAGTTGGAGCAGGTATGGAATACTCTCTTTTTTTAGCCCTAGGCTCAAACCTTGGTGATAAACAAAAAAATATTGAGGATGCTTATCAAAAAATTGAAGAGCGGATTGGAAGAATATGTTCCTTCTCCGCTCTTTATATTACAACACCAGTTGATTTTCAGTCGGAGAACAATTTCATCAACTGTGTATGCGAAGTGGCAACATCTTTAGAGATTGATAGTGTATTCTCAATAACACGGGAGATTGAAATAGAAATAGGTAGAACTGCAAAAAGCAGTAATTGCAGATATGTCGACCGTTTGATTGATATAGACCTGATTCTTGCAGGAGATTTGGTTATTAATACTCCCGGCCTGGTAGTTCCTCACCCAAGGTTTCATACACGCAGCTTCGTTCTCGAACCGCTATGTGAAATAGCCCCAGAAGTAATCCATCCGGTATTGGGAAAAACAATACAACAGCTGAAAAATGATTTGAAACTCCTTTAGTCTGATATTCTCTAGAAAATAGTTTTTTAATGGTTACAGTGTTAATAGATGAGTCTCCTCCGATAAGTCTTTTTTCTTGAAAATTTCACAAGATAAACATTGATTTTCAATAAGTTACAAACAGATAAAATTGGGTTTTGAGGTTTTCGGAGAGGACTCATTGATAAATCAAAAAAAAATTAGCATATTTGTAAAGTATAATAATATAAGAAGATTTGATTATGGCAATCTTCGGAAAAAGCTATGATTATTTTTTAGGCTATGCGCTTAGTGGAGGAGGAGCCAAGGGTTTCGCCCACCTGGGGGCGTTGCAGGTACTTGAAAAATGCGGATTAAAGCCAGATGTAATTTCAGGTACAAGTGCAGGAGCTCTCGCAGGTGTTTTTTATGCCGATGGCTTTCATCCCGAAGAGATATCCGAACTTTTTAAAAAGAAAGAGTTCAGGGAGTTTGTCGAATTCACTTTACCCAAGACTGGTTTTTTAAAAAGTACCGGTTTGCACAACTTCCTTAAAAAAAATCTCAGGGCCAAACGATTTGAAGAGTTACAGATGCCGTTCTATGTTGTAGCTACAGACTGGGACAGGGCCTGTACGGTTACTTTCTCAAACGGAGATAATCTGATAGACGCAGTGGTGGCTTCCTGTTCCATTCCAGTTATCTTTCATCCTCAGATAATTAACGATGTTTCTTATGTAGATGGAGGATTGCTAAAAAATTTCCCTGTCTCTGTCATCCGGAAAAAATGTAAATATGTTATAGGTGTGAATGTGTCATTAATGATTCCTCCGGCCGGAAAAAACAACATCCGCACTATGCTGGAACGAACATTCAATTTGATGTCAAACTCCAATACCGTTTTCGATAAAACCTACTGTGATATACTCATTGAGACAAAAGGACTTGAAAAATTCTCCATGTTCGACCTTCATAATCAGAAAACCATAATTGAGCATGGATATAATTTTGCCGCTATGAAGATGAGCGAAAAAGAGTCGTGGCAGGTTGTTAAAAAGTGCCATAGGCATTATGAACTGACCGAAAAGGTACGGGCCCAGATTAAACGCTTAAGACTGGCAAAGCGTGATAACTCCCCTAATAAACAAGATTTATGAAGCTGACATAAATAATAGAGTTTTGCTCAGTTACAAGATTGCAGACTGTAATTAAACCATAAAGCAAAAACAGAGTATCTGAAAACAAACGCTGAGAAATAAAATCTGTTCCGTTTGATATATCATATCGTAAATATTAACCATTTGTATGCAAAATAATAAACTGTTTATTTATCAATTACTACCAAGGCTTTTCGGAAACAGTTTTTCCGAAAACAAACACAACGGATCAATTGAAGAGAACGGATGCGGAAAATTCAATGATATCACGGACAAGGTGTTAAGGCAGATCAGGGAGAACGGATATACGCATGTGTGGTATATTGGTGTGCTGGCACATGCATCAGTTACCGATTATACAGCTTTCGGCATTCCTGAAGAGTACCCGGGGATCATTAAGGGAAAAGCAGGATCGCCATATGCTGTTCGTGACTACTACGATGTAGATCCAGATCTGGCGGTTGACATTCACAACAGAATGGATGAGTTTGAAAACCTTATTAAACGCACTCACAAAGCAGGACTAAAGGTAATTATCGACAATGTTCCCAATCATGTGGCAAGGAACTACCGGTCTGTCAGCAAACCGGATAATGTAAGAGATTTCGGGCAGGATGACAATACATCCATTGCATTCTCTTCGAAAAACAATTTTTATTATATTCCCGGGCAATTGCTGGAGATACAGCTTTCGCACGTAAAAAAGGCAGAGTGTGAATACCTTGAGTATCCTGCTAAAGCGACTGGCAACGACTGTTTCAACAGTAAACCTACTCATTACGACTGGTACGATACGGTAAAACTAAATTACGGTATAGACTACCCTGGAGGAGGTACTTCTCATTTTAATCCTGTTCCGGATACATGGATTAAGATGAGAGACATATTTATGTTTTGGGCAAAAAAGAAGATTGACGGCTTCCGTTGCGATATGGCAGAGATGGTACCACTGGAGTTTTGGCAGTGGCTTATTCCACAGGTTAAAGCAAAATTCAAAGAAATTATCTTTCTTGCCGAGATTTATAATCCTTCAGCATACCGAGGTTTTCTGGGCAACAACATTTTCGATTACCTGTACGACAAAGTAGGTTTATACGACGTATTGCGTGACGTTGCATGCGGTTACAGGCCCTCATCAGATATAACATTTGCATTAAACAATGTGGGTGATATCCAGCATAAGATGCTTAACTTCATGGAAAATCATGATGAACAACGAATTGCTTCCGATTACTTCCTGAAAAAGGGTGAAAAAGGTAAAGCCGCAATGATTGTTACGTGCACAATAAATACTAACCCGGTTATGATTCATGCAGGGCAAGAATTTGGTGAAAGGGGAATGGATGAAGAGGGTTTCAGCGGGAAAAACGGACGTACTACTATTTTCGATTATTGGTCGGTGGATACAATACGACGGTGGAACAACAACGGAAAGTGGAACGATGAACAACTCTGCAAGGAAGAAAAGGAGCTTCGTGATTTCTACACCGGGCTCATAAGGATATGTAATAAGGAAACGGCCCTTTCCGAAGGCCTATTCTATGATCTGATGCCGTACAATTATGACAATCTGAAATTCGACTCTACCCGGTTATTCGCATTTTTACGAGGTGACGGGAAAGATCTGCTCCTTATTGCAACAAATTTTGATAATGAACCGAAAGAGTGCACTGTAAATATTCCACCACATGCACTGTCGTTTTTTGGGATTGATAACACCGGAAACGGTAAAATCACTCCCCTGTTGAACAAAGCGAGCGAAGTAATAACATTTTCTTCGGTTTTCTCTTTAAAAATGAGACTTGAAAATAACTCTGGAGAAATATACCGAATTTCTTTTGATTAAATTATTCTTTATTGAAGTTAGTTTTTGTAATTTTGTCGAAACTTTCACATTTTTCCGAAGATAAAAGTTGTATAAAACCTATATATTTAGTTCTTAGAAAATTATAAAACATGCAGGAGAGACCATTTAAAATCTTTTCGGGAAGTAAATCACGTTACTTCGCTGAGAAGGTTTGTAACAGTTTGGGTTGCCCGTTGGGTAACATGATAATTGAACATTTTGCCGATGGTGAGTTTGCCGTTTCATACGAAGAATCAATTCGCGGCAAGCAGGTATTTCTTATCCAATCTACCTTTCCGAATTCTGATAACCTCATGGAGTTGCTGCTGATGATTGACGCTGCAAAACGTGCATCAGCTAAATCCATTGTGGCAGTAATTCCTTACTTTGGATGGGCAAGGCAGGACAGAAAAGACAAACCACGTGTAAGCATAGGCGCAAAGCTTATTGCCGATATGCTGGCAGCAGCGGGAATTAACCGTCTGATAACAATGGATCTGCATGCTGACCAGATCCAGGGATTTTTTAATGTGCCTGTAGATCACCTATACGCTTCAGGTGTATTCGTGGAGTATATAAAGCAGCTTGACTTAAGAAATATGGTTATTGCGACACCTGATGTGGGCGGTACCAAACGCGCCAGCGCTTACTCAAAGTTTCTCGGCTGTCCAATGGTGATTTGTTACAAGATCAGGAAGAAAGCCAATGAGATATCTGATATGCAGATTATTGGTGATGTGCGCGGAATGGATGTCCTGCTTATAGATGATATTGTAGATACCGCGGGGACCATTACAAAAGCAGCCGATCTTATTATGGATAACGGTGCCAGTTCCGTGAGGGCTATTGCCAGCCATGCTGTAATGTCAGATCCGGCATCTTCGCGGATTGATAAGTCGAAACTTAAAGAATTAATATTTACAGACAGTATCCCATACCCCCGTAAATCAGATAAAGTAAAGATCCTTTCAGTAGCAGATATGTTTGCAAATTCCATTATTCGCGTATGCAATAACGAGTCCATAAGTTCCCTTTATGTGGTTTAACCAACATTTGTTTCACGAACTGTACCGATATAATAATAAAGTAGGTTACCGGAATTGATTGTAGAGGGGGAGTAAGTTTGAAGCGAAAATGGCCTGTTAAAGAATAGAAAAAGAGAGGTACGGATCAATAAAAAAACAGCTGAATTTCAGCTGTTTTTTTATTGCTTAAAACAATGAACAATCTTTCTTTATGGCTTGGAGCAGCCCTTCACAGGCATCCTCCAGTAAATCCAGCACCAGTTCAAATCCTGAAGACCCACCGTAATATGGATCCGGAATATGATCATAATAACTGTACTGCAAAGAGTAATTGGCCATCATGTGAATTTTGTTGACCTGTTCGCTGGTTGAAGCCATCGACTTCACATTATTGTAGTTGCTATCATCCATTACAATGATATAATCGAAATCATCGAGATCAGATTTTCTGAATTTCCGTGCACGACTGCAGAAATCGTACCCCCTTTTCTCGCCATGTGAACGCATGCGTTCATCGGGGAGCTCTTCTTCATGCCATCCAGATGTACCCGCAGAATCAACCTCTATTATATCCTGAAGATCATTTTTTTCCACAATCCTGCGCATGATGCCTTCGGCGGCAGGTGAGCGGCAGATATTTCCAAGACATACGAAAAGTAGCCGGATTTTTTTCATCTTCTCTATTTTGGGATCCATATGCTCTATGTAGATTTCAATTCTAACCTTAACAATTTACGCAAAGATAGTAGAAATTAAAATGACTGCAAAAAATTATATTCCTGAAAATCATAGAGGTTTGAATAATACAGGCTTGGGCATTATGAATATTTAATTAACTTTGCAAATTCATGATTTTAACACGAAAAAACAAGTTTATTGATGGAAAATGGTTTTAATGAACATAACCGTCCGGTAGCGCGTGATATCTCTATAGCTTTGTCTGAAAAAAAAGTAAATTCGGAGATCAAAAAAAACAGAATTACACGTGGCCTGTATATTGCGGGGGGTACTCTTTCCCTTGTATTGGCTACCCTGGGCATTGTTGTGCCAGGGCTCCCGGTTACTCCGCTGGCATTATTGGCGGCTTTCCTATATGCCAAAAGTTCCGAGAAACTATACAACCGGCTTATAGATAATAAAATATTGGGCCCAAGGATAAAAAATTACCAGCGCAGGAAAGGGATAACCCGCAAAGGAAAGTTAGGTGTAATTGCCTTTATGTCTATTATGGTATCGTTCTCCTCTTTTGTTGTGGTAAGCGGAGGAGCGCTCAGGTGGGTGATTCTGTCCCTTGGAGTAACCGGCAGCATTGTTGTCTGGTTTTTTGTCCCAACAGCAAAAAATGATCGGGCAGTCACAAGCAATGACAATAAATACAAATCAGCATCTTAAGTAGGCAAAATAGTATTTTACAACTTTTTTCGACAGCAGCTCAATATTCAGCATGTCTGATGCCACGGATATATCTTTCACCATACCGTTTTTATAGAGTATATCAATACTATCGTCTTTTTCGCTGTACATATCTGTAGTAACGATGTCTGACGAGATGAAATAAGAAGCTTCGTGAAGAGTGAGGCCATACTTTTTCATGTATGATTTCAGATAATTGCCAACTTTCTCTTCTCCTGCTTTTTCATCAGTTATTTCAATCTTGAAGAGCCTCCGGTTTACCATTCCGTCGCTTAATATCGATAGCACAGTGTCAGGATGTGAAGTCCACACTTTCAGCGCCGACCATATATCATTATCATCGAGGTCGACAAATTGGCGGAGTGCTTCGCCGTTATTTTCAAAATCGGCAATTGTGGTCTCATTTGACAAAAAATAGGAGAGGGCAGGGGAGGCAAAAAGATGTTCGCCGTTCATAGAGAGCTCCTTGGCACGCCTGAGCGTGTTAATCATCATTTTCTCTGCAGCCACGGCCGTTTTATGCAGATATACCTGCCAGTACATGAGCCTACGTGACATAAGGAAGTTCTCAATGGAATAGATCCCCTTTGATTCAACAACAAGCTCATCATCCTTCACATCAAGCATCTTTATTATACGCGCCGAACCAATATTACCTTCAACCACACCGGTAAAAAAACTGTCGCGGCGAAGATAGTCAAGCCTATCCACATCTAATTGACTGCTAACCAACTGGTAAAGGAAGCGTTTTGGGTAGCTGTCGGTAAAAATATCGATTGCCACCTGCAATTCTCCTTTCCATTGCCTGTTCATCTGATGCATAAGCTGTAAAGAGATGGCCTCATGATGAATAGTGGTGACAAGTGTATTTTCCAGTACATGCGAAAATGGACCATGCCCGATATCATGCATCAGGATTGCAGCCAATGCACCGTTATATTCATCGGGCGATATTTCATGCCCTTTCTCTTTCAGAGTTTTAAGTGCTTCGTCCATAAGGAACATAGCCCCTATTGAATGATGAAAGCGTGTATGTTGTGCTCCCGGATAAACAAATGGTGCAAGTCCCAATTGACGGATACGGTTCAGCCTCTGCAGATAAGGATGTTGAATTATATCATATACAAAATCGTTCGGTATATTTATAAAGCCGAAAACGGGATCGTTAATTATTTTTCGTTTTTTCACTGCCTTACCTTGTCTTCTGATCTTACAAATATTTCTCCAGCATCTTCATCATCTGCTGCCGGAGTTTCATTGCCTCTTCACCTGCTGCACGGGCAAAGTCTTCACCGTTATCAGCATATATTATTCCCCGTGAAGAGTTCACGAGCAAGCCACAGGTTCTGTTCATGCCGTAACTGCACACCTCTTCAAGTGATCCCCCCTGAGCGCCTATGCCGGGAACCAGCAGGAAATGTGTTGGAACAATTTTTCTGACATCTTCAAACAGTTTTCCTTGAGTGGCACCCACCACATACATCATCTGTTCATCAGTAGCCCATCGTTTTGAAATACGCAAAACTTTCTCGAACAAGCGTTCCCCGTTTTCATCTTTTGTTAGCTGAAAATCTAGTGAACCCCTGTTGCTGGTAAGAGCCAGTAGAACGACCCACCGTTCGGGATACAAAAGAAACGGGATTACACTGTCTTCACCCATGTATGGTGCCACTGTTACCGCATCTAATTTTATTTTATCGAAAAATGAGCGGGCATACATCTCGCTTGTATTACCAATGTCTCCACGTTTGGCATCAGCAATAATAAACATTTCCGGGTACCTCTGTTTAATATATTCGACTGTTTTCTCGAAGGAAAGCCATCCACTTACACCTTCGCTCTCATAGAAAGCAAGATTGGGCTTATAAGCAACGCAATATGCCGCTGTGGCATCAATAATTGCTTTATTGAAGTCATATATGGGATCTTCCGAATCGAGCACATGTTCCGGAATCTTTTTGATATCTGTATCCAACCCCACACAAAGGAAAGATTGCTTTTTCTTTATCTGCTCAAAAAGCTGTTGTTTATTCATTTTTTTTTTTTGAAACGTCTATTAATATATTACATTTCAGCCTCTTTCATTCTTTCTGCGTTTTCGCTCACCATCAGCTTATCGATAACATCTTGAATATCACCATCCATAAATGCAGAAAGATTGTACACAGTGTAGTTAATACGGTGATCTGTTATGCGACCCTGGGGATAATTGTAAGTACGTATTTTTGCGGAACGGTCTCCTGTGGAAACCATGGTTTTACGACGCGAAGCTATATCGCCCTGTCGTTTTGTAAGTTCAATATCGTAAAGCTTTGTACGAAGCATTTGCATGGCAATCTCCCGATTTTTAAGCTGTGAACGAGCCTGTTGACATACCACTACAATACCTGTAGGCTTATGGGTAAGTTGCACTTTAGTCTCCACTTTATTCACATTTTGGCCGCCAGCACCGCTGGAGCGGGCGGTATGAAAATCGATATCGGCCGGATTTAGATCCACATCGAACTCTTCAGCTTCAGGTAGCACAGCTACCGTAGCAGCTGAAGTATGAACACGGCCCTGCGTCTCCGTTTGAGGTATACGCTGTACCCTGTGTACGCCCGACTCATATTTTAATGTTCCGTATACGTCAGTACCACTGACAGTAAATATAATCTCTTTAAAACCTCCTGCTGTACCTTCCGTAAAGCTAACCAGCTCAGTGGTCCACCCCTTGCTTTCGCAATATTTGAGGTACATCTTATAGAGATCGCCGGCAAATATAGCTGCTTCGTCGCCGCCCGTACCACCACGAATCTCCATAACTACATTCTTGGCATCTTCGGGGTTTGAAGGAATAAGCAACAGTTTAATTTTCTCTTCCAGCAGAGGCAATTTTTCCGTATTGATTGATAGCTCATCGCTGGCCAATTGCCTCAAATCGCTATCAGATTCATTTTCGAGAATTTTTTTTGCTTCTGCCACGCTGTCCAAAGCTGCTTTATATTCATTTCTAACACCAATAATTTTTTGCAGGTCGCTATACTCTTTGTTCAGCTTAACATAACGATCCATCTCGGCAATGACTGACGGATCGGTAATGAGTGTAGCCACCTCTTCGAAGCGGGTTACAAGATGTTGTAATTTATCGAGTAATGAGTTTTCAGACATAAAAAATCCAATCTTATTTTTATAAAAATCTGACAGGCCCTGTTTTTGATCTGATATTTAGTTATGTTTATGTATCGGCGGTATAAATGTGAAAATGAAATTATGAGTAAATAAAGCGGCCTGATTCGCTTTCTATAATCAGTTCCCTCACATCCGACTTTTCAACATATCCTACAATTTGTGCATCCACATTGAACGAGCGTGAGATGTCGATTACCTGTTGTGCATATGCTTCGGATAAATAAATCTCCATACGATGTCCCATGTTAAATACTTTATACATCTCTTCCCAGCAGGTTCCCGATTGACTCTGAATAAGCCGGAAAAGGGGAGGGACAGTGAAAAGATTATTCTTTACAACTCTAAGCCTGTCACCCAGAAAATGCATGATTTTTGTCTGTGCACCACCTGAACAGTGGATCATTCCATGGATATTAGGGTTTATCTCTTTGATTATCAATGATATAATTGGCGAATAGGTGCGGGTAGGGGATAGGACCAGTTTTCCGGCGTCAATTCCCAGATCTTCAATCTGATCTGTCAGTTTCATCTTGCCAGAATAGATAAGATCTTCAGGGATAGAGGCATCATAGCTCTCAGGATACTTTTGTGCCAGATAGTTGGCAAAAACATCGTGCCGGGCCGATGTTAGCCCGTTGCTTCCCATACCTCCGTTGTATTCCTGTTCATATGAAGCTTTCCCGGATGATGACAGCCCAACAATAACATCACCGGCCTGAATATTATTGTTGTCTATTACATCGGAACGTTTCATGCGGCAGGTAACCGTACTGTCTACAATAATTGTACGCACCAGATCGCCTACATCGGCCGTTTCACCACCTGTGGGATAAATATGAACCCCCATGCCGGAAAGCTCTTCGCATAGCTCATTGGTCCCGTTTATAATGGCTGAAATCACTTCACCGGGAATTAAATTTTTGTTGCGTCCAATGGTCGAAGAGGCCAGGATGTTATCGGTAGCACCTACGCAAAGAAGATCGTCCACATTCATAATCAATGCATCCTGAGCTATTCCTTTCCATACGGAAATATCACCGGTCTCACGCCAGTAAATATATGCAAGTGACGATTTTGTTCCGGCACCATCGGCATGCATGATATTGCAGTATTGCGGGTCGTTGCCCAGGATATCGGGAATAATTTTACAGAATGCTTTTGGGAAAATTCCCTTGTCGATGTTTTTTATGGCGTTGTGCACATCTTCCTTCGATGCAGATACACCTCGCTGATTGTATCGTTGATTGATTGTCATAAATTATATGTTTCATATGCCGGCGTCAAATGATAAGTTATATATAACGGGCAAATTAAATTAAAACTTTTTTTTTTTCTTTTCTAATGGCTGAAATTGCCGATCATTTGATCTCAAGTGCAAAAGTAATAAAAAAGTATGAATTCAGGGTAATGATACATAATTCAGCATTTAACTTCATATTTAATTTTTCCTATAATTACTATTTATGTATATCTAAAACGGTTATAATTAGTAAGTTAACAATTTAACAAAGTACCATATTTAGCGTGTCAAAAACAAAAAAATCAACTGCCATTATGACAGTTATAAATACATTCTATTTTTGCGAAAATGTTATAGATACGAAAACAAAACGAAACTTAAATAACGCCACGGCACTTTAAATGTTTTTCGTCCTTTGTCAATTTCTTTGCATACGTAATAATGTATCCAGCTGTTGGAATATATTCCTACATACCTTATCGAAAGTAGTCTTTTGAAGAAATTTTTTATTAACATTTTCAAAGGAATTATTTGTTTTATGGATTTTCTGCAATTTAGAAAAAGGAATGTTTCCTTTTACTGATGCGAATAAAAAAAACAGCCGTCTGCTTTAACAAACGGCTATTTCTGAAACTTTCCTTATCACTGCGGTATAGTTCACGTTGCATCCCTGCAGAGCGTTTATCTTTAGCAGTATGACAAAATAAGTAAATAGATATCACTTTTCAAACTATCATAGATATTATCTATTTTCTTTTATCAATTATTTGGTTTCTCAATCGTGGGGCACTGTAAGAGACATGTAAAAAGTTATCGTAAATTATTAGCTGGTCGAATGCCCTCGTTTTTAAAAATGCTATTGTTAAATTTGTATTATCGGTTTTAATATCTGCTGCTTTACCTCTTTTGTGGTCGCTGTTAAGCGAACCTTTAACGATCTGATTTAACTTTTCGCATCTATAGCCTGAATTTATAATAATTTCCCCAACTGCATAACGCAACGGTTGTAAAACGTACAAAACCAAATCCTTTAAATTGTGATAGATTTCGTTTGATATAACGTATTGTTCTAATATCCCGTACGCTTTTGCTGTATCGCTACGGATGAACTCCGAAAGCATAAAATGTTCTGAAAGTTGTATATCAAATCTTGTTTTCATAGTCTGTTAGTTTAATTGTGGAACTGTTGTAAATATACTATTTATATACGCTAGTGCCGATTTCATTTGCCTTTCTCCCATGTGTATTCTGATTTGTTCATCTGTCATTCCTTTTGCGATTAGTTTTTTTACATAATTGTGTCTAAATAGGTGATTAGTACATTTTTTTCTACCAACATAAACACTTGGATACATTGTAAGCAGGGAATATATGTAATTTATCCTATCATAGTTTGGTTTTATTAACCAATTCTTTGAATATTTTAAAAAATTGCGAAAAGAGTCGGGAATATCTTCATTTTTAAAAATTCTTATATCATTATACTTTTGTGGTTTTAAAACCAAATGTGTACCGTCTAAATCATCCCACAACTGCGGAGTGGTCGCTTCTTGTACTCTAACTCCACAATGATACATTATTTCAAACATCGGTGTGCTTGCTGGCTCTAATCGCTTGCAACGTTCTATTATGTTGATTAAATTGCTGTCTATGTCCTGTATTGTTAAAATCATGATGAGATAAAAAAAAAAGCCCGGGAAACGATAAACCGGGCTTAAAATTTTGGGAAACTACCTAAACTTCACGTTTTTTCAAAATGGGAGTAGATGAAAGATTTCTCGCAGAACTGTACCAATAACCTGCATACAGGTCGTTAACTTGTATTACAACGTCCGTATCTAAAAAATTTCCATTACGCAACATCGGAATCTGTTCATCAAATAACTCTTCACTAAAAACTTCAAATTTTTTACTAGTTGAATTCCATCTTATAACGCCAAAAACGTCACCCGCTTGCATTTCGTCAATCAGTTGCGGGGATGATACATTAAAATGCGCCATGTCCGTTTCACTAAAAGAAAGATATATGGCATCGCTGTCATACTTTCCGCTACCCATTACCAGCCCAACGATTGGGGTAACTTTACCCGTAATGGCATCAACAACCAATGTCTTTGCTTTGCTAATATTCAACTTAACAAACTGATTGTAAGCACTTCCGTAACCTGCAATAACTGTAAATAAGTGTTTTACCTGATATCCAAATTGGCGCCATGCGGCCACAATTTTAGTCATTTTTTCACGTTGCTCGGTTTGTTTAAGTGTTTGAGGATTTCTCACGTATGCTGGCTTTTCTCTTGCAATTGTACGTCCTTTAATGGTTGAGAAAGTGAGATTTCCTGCGCTGTTTCGGGCTTTGCCCACTGCTAATGAATTAATAATTGCCATAATTAAAAAGGTTTTAAAGGGTTTATAAATATTTTACTAATGATATATCACCGTTGATGCTTAACGCTCTGTAATCCTTTGTAAAGATTAGAAATGTAGTATAAACCTGACTTAATATCCCGTTATGTTTTGCCTACCTGTTACTAGAAAGTTACAAATCTGGAAAACGGAATGTCATCGAAGATGTATCGGAGTTATTTCAACCTTGAAATAACATTCTCCGTTATATCCTCCTCAAACTTCTTTTCGAAATCTTCCAACATCTTCATGACAAGCTTAGTGATGAACGGCACTAAAATAGGGATGATGATGTCAGCCAGATATTTTGCAAATCTTTTCATATTGATAAAATTTATAATCAACGGCAATTTATAAACGAAAAACATAATAAGCAAACTAATAGACGTAAATTAACATTATTTATTCATTATAGATGTAATCTATATATCTGGATGGTTGTTTTTTTAAAAAGTTTGAAAAGTCGATCATATAATAAATCCATAGGTAACCGTCCTAGATTATATTTAATATTTTGTAATTTACTAATATTCAGTTGGTTTATAATTAACTGCCTGATATTGAAATAGTTGATAAGTGCTATACAACATGTAAAAACATTTGTTTAACTATTTAATTATCAGTATTTTATAGAGATTTTAAAATTTAAAAATATGAAACACTTTGTTTGCATCGGTAGGGGCTATATGCTGTCCGTCTGGGATGTCAGGGGCGGAGAAGTTTACGACGTTAAAAATTTAACTGATATCAAAGAGATTGTTTGGGATGTTCCTAAATTCCGATATGAATGTAAAGCGGAAAGCGTCCTCGAAGCTATCGAAATGTTTACCGTTGAAGTGAACCGTAGGCGTAATTTGTAGCCGTCAGGCTACAAATTACGGGATATTAACGGGTACGGCATGGCTGACCGTCAGGGCAGGGGGGAGACATATAAAATACCTGTGTTATACATTATAAAAGACGCACCGTAATTCCAGCAGCGGTCGCGTCTTAACGTTTCTAAGGTCGGCATCCATTGAGCGGGCGGGGGATGGGGGCGAAGCCCCATAAAACGGCAGGCGTTAGCCTGCCTTTGCGTTACGTCAGCCCGAGCCCGATTCAATCCGTGCAAGGGCACCGGCGCTACCGTGGCGAACGTAACATAATGTACCATTATAGGCAGCGACCCGAGTTTTTAAATACAAATAGCTGCGTATAATGGTATTATGTTTAGTGAGCGTACTGGCGAAGTGCAAAATACGTTTCAACATTCCAAGCTGAGCCAGCAGGTTGGGCCGGTGCCCTTGCACCCGATATTGAGAGTAGTTAATTACATGGAGTACGGAGCCCGCACGATGAAAGGGGCAAAAGTAAACGAAGTGAACTATTGCGCCTGTAGTCGTGCGGGCGGGTTTTTGGACTTACCGATAAACACACACTTTTTATATACGGCAACAATGAAATAAATACGGCTTACGGAGTGGGCACGTAGTGTTGCGAATGCAAACACGAAGTGTGAAGCACGCCAACACGAAGTGCCCACGGGGGAAAGTTACTTTTCGTATTTAAACAGTAAGTAGTGTAAGAATTGATTTTCCCAGTTTGTTACTTTATTTTTATACATTCTTTTTATCATTGCTCTAAAATCCAACAGATCATAGCCAGTGTCAATCAAAGCAACCCATGAATTTATCATGTTTAATTTTGTTTTTTTAATTTGTAATAGTCGTGCTCTGCCTTTAAATTCGTTGTTTAAAGTTATGTTATATAGGTCATTGACTTTATATTTATTAGGGTTGTATAATCTTATTGTTGTGAATGCTTTCCCATTTAGTTTATTATTCCAATTGTATGAGAATTTAAGTTCATTAGGTTGATTGTTTTTTTCCATTTTCCGTTGTTTTTTCGTTAATAAATTCGTGTATCATATTGTTAGCCCAGTCAATTACTTTAAATAATATATCTGGGGGACAAAATAAAAAAACATTTATAGTTATATTCTCTTTTGCGTATTGCTTGTAATTTTCTGCGGTATCGGGTAGGTATTTAACATACATTTCTATATGTTCGTCGGATATTATAATACTTGTGAAAAGGGCTGAAACATCACGGGAACAATGCCACGGCAGACGGTTAAATTCTATATCATTTTTTGTTATGTACTTTGTCAAATATGCAGTAATCCATTTTATTATTAATCGTTTATTTATTTTATTTCTTTCACTTAATCTCTCCCTATATGCTTTTCGTGTCTCGTTTTGTCGTTGTTTTGGTTGCTGCGGACTATCAACGTCAACTCCATTGTATTTCTCTACAGAACTTTGCCCCCAAGATAAAGAACCTTTCTTAACTTCTGTATTAATGGCATTTGCCATTGCCTTATTAACTTCTTGTATGTTCATTCTGTTGGTTGTCAACATATGAAAGTGTAATGTATTATTGCCTTGTCTTTCTGCGACCCATAAATATGTTTTTAAGTTATAACGTTTCCTGCAGTTTGTTAGCCATTTATTAAATATCACATAAAGGACATTATCAGGTGCATTAACTGGAAAGGATATTGAGTAAAAAGCTATAAATTTTTTAGACTGTTCAAGCCTACACAAAGCGGATATTTTTTTCCGTACTTTTGTTTTATTTAGTGTATATTTTCGCACGTTTTTGCCTGAAACCGTTCTTAGCCCGTCTGAAACGTTTCTGTACTGGATAATATCGTAAGCTTTTTCAATCCCATAAGGTTCAAAATATTTCAATGTTTCAGGGTCATAAGGCAGATTATTAATATCACAAAATTTTAATGCAGAAAGATATTTTTTATAAACATTTCCATCAATTTCCGAAAAAGATTTTTTATGTTTGTTTTTTATTAGTTCGGTCCCAATGTGGCGATATTTAGATGAACCGGTTAATTTACTGACTGATTGGCACGTTTTAATTTCTGTTAGTGAATTGTAAGTTAATGAGTACATAAAGCGTTTATTTAAGTTAATGAGTTTACTTTTTTGCTCACTCACTAATCATAAACGTTTCTATACTAATTACTTACTTTGTTTTTTCCTATAATTACTATTATGTTTAATCGTCTTATGAAACAATAATCATTTTCTCCTTTTTTCTCTCGCGGTTGAAGCCCTTTTTTCATTACTTCCCTTTTAGTTGTTCGTCCTCTTGTTTATTTCCATTCCGGTTGAATATCAAATGTTTCTTTCTCTTCCGGTTTTGTGCTTACTTTATTCGTTTTTTTGGAAAATTAAAATCAGGAAGAAATAAAAACATAAATCAAACAGAATTTTAACATTGTATGCTGTATGCTATTGACAATTATTTTTTTATTTTACGACTATTTTTTTATTTTACGACGATAAAAAGTCTTGTTTCCTTCAAAATTTCTGATTAAACATTTTTTGTGCATTTTAAATTGGCAATTACAAGTAGTGACTAAAACGAGAGCAGGAAGAAAACCAAGTGGTTTTCTTCCTGCTCTTAATAATGTTAAATGTTATTTGAAAGGTACCTCAAAAAAATTGATTATGAATATTTTGAATCAATTTGAACCATTATTGAGATTCAATTGACTTTCTATGACTTTCAATTCTGCTGATTTATCAACACCCATTACGCTTAAATTATAATAGACATTTCTAAGTAACAAAAGAATTCCATTGACTTCACTATCAGTAGCATTCCTTTCTTTTAATAGTCCATCTAATTTTTCCAGCAGAGGAAGTGATTTTTGATACAACTCAACAGTTATTTTATCGTTTTCTACTTGTTGTTGCCTATTTGTCAACATTGCTGTTTTCTCCTTGATGTCCTGTGCCTGGAGAATATAATTTCTGGCAAGATTTTCAAGGGCTCTTTCGCAATTGGGATCCTGAGCAAGAGCTTTGTTGTATTCAACCTCTGCTCCGTCGTAATTACCCTTTTCAGCCAATAAAGCACCTTTCACACTATTCAGGTCGCATGCGTTAGACGGATCGTTTTTGATAGCCTGGTCCAGGTATTGCATAGCTTTTTCAGAGTCACCCTGGCGAATAAATATATTTACCAGGTTTGGAACAAAATATTTACTCTTGGGGAATTTTTCAGCTCCATCATACAGGGCTTTAATGTAACTAACCGAATCTCCAATATTTAAATATTCGCTAGCCATCAATTCATATATGTCACTTTCCTTATAAGCACTGTTTTCAATGAAAGGCTCCTTGGCTGCACGTTCCAGCATAGCCAATGCTCTTTTGTGATCTTCTGCCTGTATAGCCGTGATTATTGCATAGTATTTGATTGTCTGGTAGGTGCTGTCGAGCACAAATGCATCTTTCTGATCTTCATACATTGGTAATGTTGGAATGTCCCAATATATCTGGAAAAAATCGGTTGATTTCTTGTAATCCTTTTGCTCGTTGTAAAATACACCTCCATTGATATAAAACTGATGGTTGGCACGAAGAATTCCGGCAATATCTTTGCGGTATTTATTCTTGACTTTGCCTTTATTATCCGGGAGTTGTCCCAGGGAATCAGCCTTCAAATAAGGCTTATATGACTCCAATAATCCATCGTACATCACCTTATCATTAGATTTCTGACCCAGCATTGTTTTGGTTCTTTCGTTATCGAAAGCTTTGTTGCCTATGTCGCCCATTATCTTCCACGTCTCTGCATCAAGGGCAGTTTCGTCGTTTGTTGACGCCTGTTTGATCAATGTCCTTGCCTCATTCAGATCGTCGCGGCCTAATGCTCTCTTTGCATCTTTAAGTGCCGATTTCTGAGCAAAAATGCCACCTGCAGAAAAAACGGCTACCACTGTTAGGAATAGGATCTTTCTCATTTCATTCATATTTTTTGTGATTAAACTAAATTCTTTATCAGATTTTGATTGTTTTATCTTTTTTGACTAAAATGTACCAAAAAGTTTAAATTGGATTATATTATTCTACACTGTCCGATTCCTGCAGATCATCATCAGGCTCCGTAGATTTATTGTTTATCTCATCATCTGAATCTTCAGAGTTTACCTTACAAACCGAAGCAATCTGATCATTTCTTTTATCCAAATTAATAAGGCGCACACCCTGTGTAGCTCTTCCCATTGTGCGAATATCGGAAATTTTCAGACGTATCGTTATGCCTGATTTGTTAATTATCATTAAATCATTTTCATCGGTCACACTCTTGATTGCCACCAGTTTACCTGTTTTATCTGTAATGTTCAGTGTTTTAACACCTTTACCTCCTCTGCGTGTGATACGATATACAGGTTCACCATCCTCGTCATTGAGGTAAGTTCTCTTTCCATATCCCTGTTCCGATACCACAAGAATGGTATTTTCGGAATCGGGAGCCATACAGATCATTCCAATCACACAGTCTTCCCCATCTTCATCAAGAGTCATACCTCTGACTCCCGTCGCAGTACGTCCCATCGGCCTTACATCATCTTCACTGAAGCGGATGGCCCGACCATTCCTGTTTGCCAGGATCACGTGTTTGCTGCCGTCGGTCAAACGAACAGATATAACCTGATCGTCATCCCTTATGGTTATAGCGTTTACACCATTCTGTCTGGGACGGGAATAGGCTTCTAACAGAGTCTTTTTAACCACACCCTGCTGGGTGCAGAATATAAGATAATGTGAATTGATGTAATCTTCATCCGAAAGGGTCTCCACACGAACAAATGCGGTAACTGTGTCATCAGAATCGATATTCAGCAAGTTTTGAATTGCCCGTCCCTTAGAAATTTTGGTACCTTCGGGAATTTCAAATACACGCAACCAGTAACATTTCCCTTTCTGTGTAAAAAAGAGCATATAGTTGTGATTGGTAGCCGGATAGATATATTCCACGAAATCCTCTTCCCTGGTATCGGACCCCCTGGCCCCTACTCCACCCCTGTTTTGAGTATGGAAATCTGTAAGAGGAGTACGTTTGATGTATCCCATATGCGAGATAGTAATCACCATCTCTTCGTCTGCATAGAAATCCTCAGGGTTCATCTCTTCCGATGCAAAGATAATCTCTGAACGGCGTTCATCACCATATTTATTTCGGATCTCTATCAGTTCATCCTTGATAACCTGCATACAAAGCTCCTCATTGCTCAGTATCTCATTCAGATAGGTGATCAGTTTCTGTATCTCATTATATTCGGCATGCAGCTTATCCTGTTCCAGCCCGGTTAGCTGTCTTAAACGCATTTCCACGATGGCACGGGACTGAATCTCACTAAGTTCAAATCGCTCCATCAATCGCTGAATGGCTTCCTGCGGAGTGGAAGAACTCCGGATGATGGCAATAACCTCGTCAATATTGTCTGAGGCGATAATCAATCCTTCAAGAATATGAGCCCTCTCCTCAGCTTTGCGCAGATCATACTTGGTACGCCTGATTACCACCTCGTGACGATGTTCCACAAAGAGTTCAATCATCCGTTTAAGTGATAGTAGTTCGGGGCGTCCATTTACCAGCGCTATATTATTTACACTGAAAGAGGACTGGAGTGCAGTCATTTTATATAACTTGTTAAGCACTACATTGGCGTTACCGTCTCTTTTTATATCTACCACTATGCGCATACCGTCCCTGTCGGACTCATCATTGATATTGGAAATGCCATCAATTTTCTTGTCTGACACCAGATCGGCAATATTCCTTATCAGGTCGGCTTTATTCACCAGATAGGGTATTTCGTATATGATGATTCTATCGTGTGTCTTACCCGATTCAATCTCGGCTTTACCACGCATAACGATGCGCCCCCTGCCAGTTTCAAAAGCCTCCTCAACACCTTTGTATCCGTAAATATAGGCTCCGGTAGGAAAATCGGGAGCTTTAATATAATGCATCAATCCTTTGGTATCGATATCATTGTCGTCGATATATGCAATTATACCGTTTATACACTCCGTTAGGTTGTGAGGTGCAATATTGGTTGCCATACCCACGGCAATACCTGATGAACCGTTAATTAGAAGGTTGGGGATTCGTGTGGGGAGAACAGTAGGTTCCAGTAATGTATCGTCAAAGTTAAGTTTAAAATCGACAGTCTCCTTGTCGATATCCCTTAGCATCTCTTCAGCCAGCTTATTAAGCCGTGCCTCGGTGTAACGCATAGCAGCGGGGCTGTCTCCGTCAACACTTCCCATGTTTCCCTGTCCATCCACCAGGGTGTAGCGCATGCTCCAATCCTGAGCCAGGCGCACCATGGCGTTATACACTGATGAGTCGCCATGGGGATGGAATTTACCCAGAACTTCGCCGACAATCCTCGCGGATTTTTTATGTGGCTTATCTGATGTGTTTCCAAGTTCAGACATACCGTAAAGGATACGCCTGTGGACCGGTTTGAATCCGTCACGCACATCGGGAAGAGCACGTGAAACGATCACTGACATCGAATAATCGATGTATGACGATTTCATTTCATCTTCGATATTAATCTTGATGATTCTGTCTTGCTGATCAATCATATTAAAAAGTGATTTTTCTCTTCAAAAAATATTCTCTATGTAGTTTATTTACAGGTAAATAATGTTTTATTATTACTCACATTTTGACTACACTAAGGTACTGCTTTTCTTTGAATTTCACAAAAAAACAGGGAGATAATTTCTCCCTGTCTAAATGTTTTAAAGGCTTTGCATTCAGTCCTCTTATCTGCCGTGGCAGTTTTTGTATTTCTTGCCGCTGCCACATGGACAGAGATCGTTACGGCCGACTTTTTTTTCTACCCTGATAGGTTCGAGTTTCTGCTTGCGCTGCTGTTGCGGTGAACCGTTGCCATTGCCATCTCCATCCCCGCCAGGTATTCCTCTTCCTGATTCATCCTTCTGCGTGCGGTATTTGCTGTAATCGGTTTTCTGTTCGGGAGCAGCCCTTCTTACACTTCCTGGATCCTGTATTGGAATCTGCCCGCGCATTAGAATAGAGACCGCCTTGGAGTTGATATCGTTTACCATTGAATTAAAGAGGTTGAACGATTCCAGTTTGTAGATCAACAGCGGGTCTTTCTGTTCGTAACTTGCATTTTGTACGGAGTGGCGCAGTTCGTCCATCTCGCGGAGGTGCTCCTTCCAGTCTTCATCGATAGTAAGAAGCAATATCGATTTTTCAAACGCTTTTACAAGTGCCTTCGAACCCGATTCATAGGCCTCCTTCAAATTGCATCCGATATTATATACTCTTTTGCCGTCGGTTATAGGAATCAGAATATTCTCATACATTGCACCTTGATTTTCATAAACCTGCTTTATAACAGGCTGAGCAATCTCGGCAAGCCGTTCCGTTTTGCGCTTGAATGTTTCAAAAGCTTTGTCTGTTACCGCTTCCAGAATTTCATCGTCCTTCATCTTTTTCATATCTTCCTCTTTGAAAGGAATTTCGAGTGCCATTACACGAAGAAGGTCGAGCTTCATATTAGTGTAATCATCTTCATTTAGCTCAACAATATTTCTGGCAGTATCAGAAATCATGTTGGCCACGTCATTATCGATACGTTCACCCATAAGAGCGTGACGGCGGCGTTTGTAGATAACCTCGCGCTGCGAATTCATAACATCGTCATATTCGAGCAAACGCTTGCGAATTCCGAAGTTATTCTCTTCAACCTTTTTCTGAGCACGCTCTACCGATTTGCTCAACATACTGTGTTCCAGAACATCCCCCTCTTTGAACCCCATTCGGTCCATCAGTCCTGCAATTTTTTCGGTAGCGAACAAGCGCATCAGGTCATCTTCAAGAGATACGAAGAATACTGATGATCCCGGGTCTCCCTGACGTCCGGCGCGCCCTCGCAACTGCCGGTCTACACGTCGCGACTCATGCCGTTCCGTACCAATTATAGCCAAACCTCCTGCATCTCTTACAGCAGGTGTCAGCTTGATATCGGTACCACGCCCGGCCATGTTGGTAGCAATAGTTACCACTCCACTCTGGCCGGCATTGGCCACAATTTCGGCTTCTCGCTGGTGAAGCTTGGCATTCAGCACATTATGTTTGATCTTACGTAGTGTGAGCATTCGGCTTAGCAGCTCGGAGATCTCCACTGATGTAGTACCCACCAGTACCGGGCGTCCTTTTGAGATAAGGCTTTCTATCTCTTCTATAACAGCGGTATATTTTTCGCGTTTTGTCTTATATATGCGATCGTTCTGATCGTCACGAACAATAGGTTTGTTGGTAGGTATCACCACCACATCAAGTTTGTAGATATCCCAGAACTCGCCTGCTTCGGTCTCAGCTGTTCCAGTCATACCTGCAAGCTTACTATACATCCTGAAAAAATTCTGCAGTGTAATGGTCGCAAAAGTCTGTGTGGCCGCCTCCACCTTCACCCTCTCTTTTGCCTCAATAGCCTGATGCAGGCCGTCGGAGTAACGGCGTCCCTCCATCACGCGTCCGGTCTGCTCATCCACTATCTTAACTTTGTTGTCGATCACCACATACTCATCGTCACGATCGAACAGTGTATAAGCCTTCAATAACTGGTTAACAGTATGTACGCGTTCCGACTTAATGGCGTAGTTCTGGAGAAGTTCGTCCTTTTTGGCTGCTTTCTCTTCATCGTTTAGCGATGCATTTTCCAGATCAGACAGCTGAGACGCAATATCGGGCAGGATAAAGAAATGCGGATCGTCAGATTTCCCGGTCAGCATATCTATACCTTTATCTGTCAGCTCAATACTGTTCATTTTCTCATCAATAACAAAATAAAGCGGATCAGTAACGATATGCATATTACGCATCTGTTCCTGCATGTAGAATGCTTCGGTTTTAAGCATTGCAGCTTTTACTCCCTGTTCACTGAGATACTTGATAAGAGGTTTGTATTTAGGCATCCCTTTATATGAACGGAAAAGCAGAAGAGTCCCTTCCTCCTGTTCCTTCTGATCAGATGATGCCATCAATGTTTTGGCTTCGGCAAGCAGGCGTGTTGTAAGCTCCCGTTGTGCTTTCACAATCAATTCAACACGCGGGCGAAACTGATCAAAAAGCTGATCATCACCTTTGGGGACAGGTCCGGAAATGATTAACGGTGTACGGGCGTCATCAATCAGCACCGAGTCAACCTCGTCCACTATCGCGTAGTTGTGTTTGCGCTGTACAAGGTCCTTCGGAGAGATAGCCATATTGTCGCGAAGATAATCGAACCCGAACTCGTTGTTTGTACCGAATGTGACATCTGCCTCGTAAGCTTTGCGCCGAGCGTCGGAATTGGGTTCATGCTTGTCGATGCAATCAACAGACAACCCGTGGAACATGTACATTGGCCCCATCCATTCAGAGTCACGCTTGGAGAGATAGTCGTTCACGGTAACCACATGTACCCCCTCATGGGTTAATGCGTTAAGAAATACCGGAAGAGTAGCCACTAGCGTTTTACCTTCTCCCGTTGCCATCTCTGCAATTTTCCCCTGGTGAAGTACTACACCTCCAAAAAGCTGCACATCGTAGTGAATCATGTCCCAGGTGATCTCGTTTCCACCGGCAATCCAGTGATTCTGATAAATAGCCTTATCACCTTCAACACGTACAAAGTCGTGTGCAGCAGCCAGGTCACGGTCGAAATCGGTAGCAGTAACCACTATCTCCCCGTTCTGTGTAAAACGGCGGGCTGTATCTTTCATGACAGAGAAGGCCAAAGGCAATACTTCACTTAAGATCTTTTCATATTTCTCAGTGATCTCCTTTTCCAACTTGTCTATCTGGTTCCAGACAGCTTCACGTTCATCCAGCTCTATCTCTTCCATGCCGGCTTTCAGGTTATCTATCTGGGCTTTCTCTTCGGAAACATATTCTTGAATACGTTTCTCCAGCTCTTTGGTCTTTGCACGAAGTTCATCGTTAGAGAGGCTCTCTACTTCTAAATAGGCTTCTTTAATTTTTGTTACAACCGGATTGATTTCGTTCAGGTCGCGTTGTGCTTTATTACCAAATATTTTTGATATAATATCGTTGAATCCCATAGTTTTATTATTGTGAGGCAGGGCCGTTTTATTTTATATGTAATGGTTGTTGGTTTTTGTCTCCTGTATCTTTTCCTTTTACTAAATACTGAAAACCTATATCTGCCCTGGACTCCTGTTATATTTTCATTAACTTTTAAAGCTGTGCTTTCTAAAATAACTCTTCCAAAATTTCACCTTTTGCAGCGTTGGGAGCGCGGATTCGTAACCTGTATGCCACGCTGGGTGCAATCTCAGTCGCTTCTATAGTTCTATTAATCCTTTGTGGTTTGATGTCGCTCCCGAAAAAAATTACCGGAGATATTACGGCATTATTTCGCACTCGCTCTTTAATTGGTTTTTGAGGCTCAATAACCCTCCATCCGGACTGCAATTCAATGAACAGATCCCCGGAAATGCCATTGTAGTATCCATTCCTGTGATACTGCACATTTTGATTATATGCTCCATGCAACATCTGATATGAAGTAATCACATCCTGAACTCCAGCCGATTGCACTAAAAATTCAGCTGCTTTCTGCTGAAACTCCCTCAAGTCGATCTTCTTGTCTTCAATCAGTTTTCTATCGAAGAACAGTTCTCTGTTATAATATTTTTTAATCCACTGTTCCCTTCCATACAACGCCATCAGGTACATATTAAGAAGTGCCACGCTTCTATCGGGATAAAAATCCCCCCCGGATGTAACCACGCCTTCTGGTATTATCTCCTGTTCATTGAAATATCCGGTAGACACCACAAAGACCAGAGTGTTTTTAAGTCCCACGGAGGAATCGATGGCTTCAAGCAGCCTTTCCAGCTCTTGGTCGAGGCGGTGATAGGTATCCTGCAGTTCGATTGAGTAATTTTTATCAAGTGAATTTTCATAGTTACCAGCGTAAAAGGTAACAGCCAGAAAGTCCGGATTCATTCTCTTGCCCAGAGATCCTGACTCAATCACTTTTATTGCCATATCGTTCACTTCCCTGTTTACGTATGGCGACTGCTTAAACAGGCGTATATTATCTTTTTTATCGACTCCGAAATAGTGCTGAAAATTTGTCCTGTTTTTGGTATATGGAAATGCATTGTAATGCGAGATATCGATTGCCGGGCGCCATGTAATGCCTCCTATGGTATTGCTGAGCGACTGAGCACTTCGGTTGTGCTGATCAACGACAGGTTGCCTGTTATTGTAAAACGTGCTTGTAGCCCATTTTCCTGTAATATCCTCAATCCAGTATGCTCCATTGGCTGCATGTCCCCCCGAAGCCATTGCCTGTGAGGCATCAGGAGCAAAGGCAAAAATATCGGACTGTCCTCCTGAAGCTATTTTCAGTTCATCAGCTATTGTTGAGACCTTTATCGGAAGCGGGGACATTTTATCAGTTGTAAAATTCCCCAGATAGTTATTATCAAAAAATGATGATATTTCGCTGTTCGTCGCCGTGGAATATTTTTTTTCACCTGTTATACCGTGATTAGATGGATTGGCACCGGTATAAATTGTGGTAATGGCAGATGCTTTGTCGAGATTAGGGAAATCATAATATATATTGCTGTAAACAAGGCCATTATTCAGCAGCCTTTGAAACCCCTTGTTGCCAAATGTCTTTTTAAAAATTTCCAGGTAATCGCCACGAAGCTGGTCGATAGTTATTCCCACAACCAGTTTAGGAACATCGCCCGAAGGATTTTGTGCAAATAGTGCCGTTATTGAAAAAAAAGCTACTAAAGAAGATAATACTTTGATCATTGATGAATATTGGCCGTTTATCGTTTTTATAGTCCCCACCCCGCTTTAAGTTCCCTGCTTGATGAAAACCGCTTGTCTTTTAATATTTTTTTTCTCCGCATAAACAGATGCGTACCCGATCTGAACCACAAACTCATTGAAAATGGTATTGTTGCTACCGGTAGATGTTGCGGTATAAATAGCCACAACAAAAGAAAAACTGTTAAGAGTGCAAAGTTAATAAAATGATAGATATAAACAGTCCTGTTTGCCGATTTTGCCCAAAATAAAATGGCTGCAGCAAGAGCAAATATATTTAGCCAGACAAAATTCCAGTTAGGACTGGTAGCTGGATGTTCTGAAAAAAAGATTGTAACGCTCAGAACCAATCCACCCAATCCGGCGATACCGAAAATTGCAGTATCATAAATTTTGGGGATCTTGGTTATATTGAGCTTTGTAATCTGTATCAGACTGACTGATATGGTTAGGAAGAGAATTGCGAATGCCACTACAATCGGAGAATATAAGATCTCTTCGCTTATTTTATTTATCTCATTATTATTATATAACAGAATTTTTGTGTTTTTCACCAAAGGATAGTCAGATGTATCGTTTTTAAGAATCAGCGCCTCCTCAAATGAGTTCTTAAGATAGGCTGGAATAAACATTTTTTCCCTAACGCCTATTGTTACATCTGCATCGCTGCCAATGATCAGGTCTATCCCGAATTTCAACCATGGGTATTTTTCCAGAGATTCATGTACCAGGTCCCTAAACGACTGGTTTTGAGATGCGGGCTGATATTTAATTTTTCCGTCAGTGAATTTTTCTACCATGTCGCGCGGACGTGTAGCACAATTATCGTAAAAATAGTTATATCGGTACCCCCTGTTTTGAGGTAGTGCATTAATGTACAGTGCATCATACAGCTGTCGCTTTTCCTCTGCAGAGAGGTTCAACTCCTGTTCAACCACCTCCTGCCCCCTGTATTCATACTCGAAAAGAAAATCCTCAAAAGTTGTAAACCCAAGTATATAATCTGTCCTGCCAAGTACAAAATTGTAAATAAAATTAGGCTGAGACGAATCAAAAAATCCATAATTGTATACAGCATTAACACCTGTGGAATCGTCACTCACCCGCAAGGCGGTATGTCCAAAAAGAGCATAAACAGCGCCATTCCACTCCGATGCAGTAAGCATGCTTATTTTCGCACTGTCAGATAATTGAACCTGGGCTTTTACAGGTAATGCAAACAAGACTGTAAGGAATGCCAGGATTGAGAATATTTTTCTGTTCATACGTAAAAAACTATTGATTTTCAATTAAGTCAGGTATTCGCCTGTTATGGCATTGCTTAAGCAAAATTAGCTTTGCTCATTCAGCTGAAAGCGAATGGTACGGACATAGTGTATGGAAGTTGTATATTCCTCTTACTTCAACATTGTGAGTCTTTAAAAGGAATAATTGTAAACCTTTAAACAACAAAAATAGTCAAAAATGGGCTTAATCAATGCATTTTCATGAATAATCGTTCTGCATGGAGATTTATTAACCTCTTTTCAGAAGCAATGATCTGGTATTTTTTTAAGAATAGTTGCTTATCTTTCGCCTGTTTCATCTTACTGATACCCCTTAAAAACATCAATATGTCTCAAATTTAGCTGTATGGGACAGTAATGCATGCACAACTTAGATTACTTATATGTTCGTGGTTATGAGTATTTAATATGATTTACAAAGCAATAAGCATAATTATCTGATTATATGACAATTAACTAACAGCCTGGCAAACTGTCACATAAGAATATAAACGAAAAAAGGCGACCTGTAAAGATCGCCTTTCTTTATATCATACCGCTTTACGGTTCTTATTTTTTCTTATTACGGTTTCCGTAACGGTTCATAAACTTATCTACGCGTCCGGCCGTATCTACAAGTTTTTGTTTTCCAGTATAGAATGGATGCGATGAACTGGTAATTTCAAGCTTTACCAATGGATAAGTAACACCATCTATTTCAATAGTTTCCCTTGCATTAACGGTGGAACGTGAAATAAAAACCTCATCGTTCGACATATCTTTGAAAACTACAGGGCGATAATTTCCTGGATGAATATCTTTTTTCATTATATCTTGTTTTATTATTTCAAATTCAGTCCGCAAAGATATAATATTCCATCTATAAAAAAAAATATATAACATTATTTTTTCATTTTCAGAAAGATTGTCGTTTATTTGCAATATATTTCATTGTAGTTTAATATGTACATTACCTCATGGTAAAAACAACTATAAAAACAGATAAATATGAAGGTTGAAATTATTACCATCGGAGATGAAATTCTTATCGGCCAGATCATGGATACCAACGCCGCATGGATGGGCAGGGAGCTTACCAAACAAGGTTTTGAAATAGCTGCCATCTCTTCCGTAGGCGATCAGTACAAAGATATTACAAGGGCGATAGATATCGGTTTTGAACGTGCAGAGATACTGCTGCTCACAGGTGGTGTAGGACCAACAGCCGACGATATTACCAAGCATACACTGTGCACCTATTTCCATACAGCCCTGGTGTTTAACGATGAGGTAATGCAAAACATAGAATCCATTTTTTTAAAAAGGAATCTCCCGTTAAATCAACTCACCCGAAAACAGGCGTATGTACCTGCAAACAGCAGGGTTATAATGAACAGTGCAGGAACAGCACCAGTACTCTGGTTCGAAAAGGAGTCAAAAGTGCTTGTATCCATGCCTGGTGTTCCTTTTGAGATGAAAACAGCAATGACAGACAGTATCATTCCAATGTTACGTGAACAATTTCAGGTGAAAGAGTATCTGCGCCGTTCATATATTGTTTCGGAAATCACCGAATCGGCACTGGCTACCCGTCTTGCTGAGTTTGAGAACCGACTGTCTAAAGGCATTTCACTGGCATATCTGCCCTATGCAGGATTTATCCGGCTGCGGTTATCTGCCTGGGGCGAGGAGCATAAGCCTGAAATGAAACAGCAAGGCCGAAAACTTAAAAGGCTGCTCGGAAAGAACTTTATAGCAGAAAGCGAAAAGATGCCAGAAGAGTTGCTTGGTGATAAACTACGAAAGAAACACCTGACTGTTTCTACGGCAGAAAGCTGTACCGGTGGTTTTATTGCACACAAGATAACATTATTCCCGGGCGCTTCACTCTGTTATAAAGGAAGTATCGTCTCCTACGACATCCAGATAAAAGAAGAGATACTGAATGTAGGCTCAAAGACGATAGACGAATACGGGGTGGTAAGCCGTGAAGTGGTGGAGCTAATGGCATTGAATGTAGCGGGACTGATGAAAACCAGCTGTAGTATAGCTGTTTCGGGCGTCATGGGTCCCGATGGCGGAACCAAAGATAAACCAGTAGGGACTGTTTGGGTAGGCACCACTTACAACAGTGTGATTAACTCCTGCGAATACCATGTTGGAAACTGCCGGGAAGAAAACATTGAGCGTACGGCCAATCTGGCAATCCTCCAGCTGCTAAAGATGATTGAGAGGAAAAAGTAAATTACCTTATCATATCAAACCCACAGTATGGGACCAATACCTCTGGTATGCGTATTCCATCGGGTGTCTGGTTGTTTTCGAGCAATGCAGCCACTATGCGGGGAAGAGCAAGGGCGCTACCGTTGAGGGTATGACAAAGTTGTGTTTTGCGGCCCTCGTCACGATAACGGCACTTAAGACGGTTTGCCTGGTAGCTTTCGAAATTAGATACAGAGCTCACCTCAAGCCATCTTTCCTGTGCGGCAGAAAAGACTTCAAAGTCGAAAGTCAATGCCGATGTAAAGCTTGTATCACCCCCGCACAGACGTAATATACGCCACGGAAGGCCCAGCTTTTCAACTAGAGTCTGTACGTAAGCTACCATTTCGTTGAGCCGCACATAAGAATTCTCCGGTTTTTCAATACATACAATCTCAACCTTGTCGAACTGATGCAAACGGTTCAGTCCGCGTACATCTTTCCCGTAAGAACCTGCCTCACGCCTGAAACAAGCAGAATATGCGGTGTTTTTTACAGGAAGGTCTTTCTCTTCAAGTATTACATCGCGGTAGATATTGGTGACCGGAACTTCGGCAGTGGGAATCAGGTAAAGGTCGTCAAGGCCAACATGATACATCTGCCCCTCTTTATCGGGCAGCTGGCCGGTTCCAAACCCTGAATCGCTGTTTACCACATATGGTGGCTGCACTTCAAGAAATCCGGCATCACGAGCAGAATCAAGAAAAAAATTTATCAGTGAACGTTGTAGTCTCGCACCCTTACCTTTATATACAGGAAATCCGGCACCGGTTATCTTTACACCAAGCTCAAAATCAATAATATCATACTTTTTAGCCAGCTCCCAGTGCGGAAGAGCACCCTGAGGCAATGTGGGCAACTCTCCTCCACTACGCTCAATAACATTATCTTCGGCTCCTTTTCCTTCGGGTACCGAGTCATGTGGCAGGTTTGGTATCGTGACCAGCAAATCAGAAATTTTCGCTTCGGTATCTTTCAACGTTACATCGAGTCCTGCGGAAGATTCTTTCAATAGTCCCACTCTATCGCGGGCAGCATTTGCCTCATCTTTTTTCCCTTCTTTTATTAACATTCCGATAGATTTGGAAATACTTCTAATCTCGCTTAAAACAGAGTCAAGCGATGTCTGGGTATTTCGTCGCAGTTCATCCAGGCTAATAATTTGATCAATAATCTCTTTTGCATCGAAGTGCTTTTTCGACAGGCGCCTTACTACCTCTTCCGGGTTCGAATTGATTGTTTTGAGTGTCAGCATAAAATATTCAGACAGTTTTTTAATATTGCAAAGGTACAAAAAATAGATGCAAGAAAACTGCCGGATTCAAAATTAATTCAGCAAATTAAACAGAATTTAAAAAAGTTGAAAGTGAAGGGTCTCACGTAATTCCCTCTCTCTTTGTTTCTTGTGCTTGTAATAACGTGATATGTAAAAAGCAACTCCTGCAAAAGCCCCCACAATCAAAATGTCTTTAAATGTACTACTTTTCATTTGTTTAATATTTTAATCTATGATTAATTCATAACGGTTTACATGTAACTAAGTTTAATTTACACCATAATTTAATTCCATTTGCATCTGCTATCATTAAGCGCGTCATGTACAACTCACTCTAATCTATCAGATGGAAAATTGTAAAAAACGCTGCGTAAGATCAAAGGAAAATTGATTTTCCACATAAAAAAAGATGTCAGCACCCCCTATATTCCACCATAAAAGCATTTATACTCCTCTCGGTGATCCTGAAACGGTTGTCGGAACGTTCACCCACAATCCATACTATATCATCGCCTGAAAGCAATACCCAAACATCCTCCTTATCCGGCAGGCTAAATTTACGATCGGTAAAATAGTCGCTCAACTTCTTTTTCCCCTTCATTCCAAAGGGAACAAACCAATCACCCTGCCTCCACCGCCTTAGCTTAAGAGGAAACTTCAGTTTGTCGGCATCGGCATAAAGATAATTGCTGCTTTTGTCTATTTCAACAGGCATGGTTTTTCTGTGGAAAGCCAGGCAGACAGGATCGGTTATCTCCTCAGTATCATCAGAGATTAAATAAGATTCCCTTCTTGCCAAACCGTCTTCAAGGGAGCCGATAAGAAAACTGTTGCGATCCTTTACCACACGGTACCCTTCACTATAAAAAACTTTCCCGGGATTACTATCCATACTCTGGAGTATATTTTCAATTACGGTTGTATTGAAACCCAGAGGAGATAATATCTCATATAATACTGATTGCGGTGATGCTGTTTGCCGAAGCTGCCTGATATCTATTTTGTTATTATTGCAGACACTCTTAATTATTTTATGGATGTATTCGGAATACACTTTCTCTGCTTCCGAGATATTCCGGGAGGTACGGTTGATTGCTTCACAAACGGAAGGATTCAACTCTTTCAGTAGCGGAATAATATTTATCCTGATATAATTGCGCAAATAGAAATCTTCATTGTTGGTACTGTCGGTTACATAGGGTATGCCACGATTTGTTATATACTCTTCAATCTCTGCACGTGTAACACACAGCAGAGGGCGTACCACGTTTTTATTCTTTGAAGCAATGCCGGTCAGCCCTCTTACGCCGGAGCCACGGATAAGGTTCAACAGAACCGTCTCTACAGAGTCGTCCTTATGGTGAGCAACGGCAACAGCATAAGCGCCGTACTGTTTTCTGACTTTCTCAAACCAGCTGTAACGCAATTCACGTGCAGCCATTTCAATGGAGATCTTTTTGGCGGCAGCATAATGCGCTGTATCGAAGTCGACAGATGTAAAATGGATATCAGAATCACTGCACCATTTTTTTACAAAAGCGGCATCCCGGTCCGACTCATCACCCCTGAGATGGAAATTGCAATGGGCAGCTACGCAATTATACCCCAAAAGAGTGAGAATATCAAGCAGAGCCATAGAATCCATTCCTCCACTGAGTCCGACAACGACGCGGGCCCATGGAGAGAGTAATTTTTCATTATCTATATATCTGCGAACTGTTATAACCATTTTTCTGTAAACCTCTTTATTTAAACAAAAGTACAAATTTAACCTTTACTCTATGCCCTCTTCGGATAAATCTTTTACATAAAACAGGTATAAATAGCAATAAAAAGTGTATTTTTGTGCTACTAAATGATTTATAAGATTCAACAAGATAATGATAGAGAAAATTAAGACTCTCCTTTCTGAAATTGAGCAATTAAAGGCTTCTGACGCCAACGAGCTGGAAGCTGCACGCATAAGGTACCTTAGTAAAAAAGGTATTATCTCAACTCTTATGGACGATTTCCGTTCAGTACCGGCCGATCAGAAGCGTGAAATGGGCATGCGCCTTAACGAATTAAAACAGAAAGCAACCGAAAAAATTCAATCATTAAAAGAGCAGTTCGAAACTGCCGGATCTACCAATGCCTGCATAGATCTTTCACGAACAGCTTATCCTGTTCCCTTGGGAACCCGGCACCCGATATCAATCGTAAAAGAGGAGATAAACGACATCTTCAAAAGGCTCGGATTCTCAATAGCCGAAGGGCCTGAGGTGGAAGACGACTGGCATGTGTTTTCATCTCTGAACTTTGCAGATGATCATCCCGCACGTGATATGCAGGACACATTTTTTGTACAGAATGATCCACAGATAGTGTTGCGTACGCATACATCTTCTGTACAGACACGCGTTATGGAAAAAGCGCAACCGCCAATCCGCATCATCTGTCCAGGACGTGTTTACAGAAACGAAGCTATCTCTTACCGTGCCCACTGCTTTTTCCACCAGGTGGAGGCTCTCTATGTAGATAAAGATGTTTCATTTGCCGATTTAAAACAAGTGCTTCTTTTCTTTTCCAAAGAGATGTTTGGTGAAGATACCAGAATAAGGCTACGCCCTTCATACTTTCCTTTTACCGAGCCCAGTGCCGAGATGGATATATCGTGCAACATATGTGGAGGAAAAGGGTGCCCGTTCTGTAAACATACGGGATGGGTTGAGATTCTCGGATGCGGGATGGTAGATCCCAACGTGCTTGATAATTGTGGTATCGACAGCAAAATCTACTCCGGATATGCTCTTGGAATGGGTATTGAGCGCATAACGAACCTCAAATACCAGGTTAAAGATCTTAGAATGTTCTCTGAGAACGACGTGCGTTTTCTTGAACAGTTTCAGCCAGCTCACTGAAAAGTGAATTTAACTAACAACTGAATTTTTGCGATAAGAGAGCAAAAAAACTTGTTTAAACTTTTCCGATTATAGCAAATTTGTTAATCTAAAAAGTAAATTTGAAAACAACTGACAAATGATGAGAGTAAAATATTTTATCCTTCCTGTTTTGATTCTGGCGTTTTCAAGTGCAAACGCTCAGAAAACGATACGGGTAAACGCTATAAAGGCCAATAACTACGGAGTAATCTATTCACTTCCCAAAACATCGTTCGAGATTACATTGCTGGTGAAGAAGACTACCTCGCAGCGGGGTGAATTCTACCCATACGCTCAGCGTTACCTGGGTGCGGAAAAGCCACTGACCGAAAACAGCGTTACATACACGCTTGAAAATATTTCAGTAACAAACAGAGGTATACCAGACAAAACTAACTCGTTTATGGTGGAGTTCCGGGCAAAAACTTCTGAACCTTTTGTCTATCTGAGGGAAGATGGTGTAATTGTGACCGTTAATTCCGACCCTGAGCCTGTTTCCATACAGGTGATAGAGATTCCGGAAGGTGAAACAGTAATCGTGAACCCACGAAGATTCCTTTCACAGGAGACGTTGATGGCAGGCTCCACTGCAAGGCAGGCAGAGCTTGTGGCAAGACAGATTTTCGATCTGCGCCGAAGCAGGACCGATATACTTACCGGCGAGGCGGAAAATATGCCACCCGACGGTAATGCCTATAAAATGGTGATGGACGAGATAGACATGCAGGAAAAAGCATTGACACAGCTTTTTACAGGAACTGTAAACACCGAATTCTTTACAAAAAGTTACACTATTGTTCCTGAAGAGAAGAATATTGACAGGATGGTGATTACCCGTTTTTCAGAAAAACTGGGACCTATTGATGCCGGCAACCTCGCCGGGGAACCTGTTTTCCTGTCGTTAAAAAACAAAACACCGAAGGTGGATATGCAGCTTTCCGAACGCGAACGTCAACGTCTTGAGAGTAAACTAAGCGAAGGATTAGTCTATAATGTTCCGGGCAAGGCCGATCTAACCATTGAGTTCAGAAACAGAATACTCAAAAACGCTGAGGTAGACGTTGTGCAATACGGATCTCAGGATGTGCTCACAAAAAAGATGTTTGAAAATATGAAACAACCGGTCAAAGTGTTGTTTTATCCCGAATTGGGGGCAATAAAACAAATTATCCAGTAAAAAAAACAAACATCATACCCTATACCGTGGGAACTTCAGCCTTTATTGCAGACAGCTGTTGATTTTCAGGTTTCAGGCTTATTTTAAAAATTATCGTTATGAAACGGGCATGTAAACTATTTGCAAATAAGAATATGATTAAGAGCTTCTTCACGGCCATTTCCATTCTCATTGGACTGGGAACACTGACCTCGTGTTTTGATAAGAGAAGTGGAAAATCGGCAAAGATTGAGTACGACAGTATTGTTGTAAGGCAAAATATTCCTCTTTTAAATGATAACGATACTACCCTTCCATATGCCGATGTAAAGGTCTCTTTTACCTATCCTTCAAAATTCAGAGATGCAGAGAGCCTGACAAGGTTACAGCAAATTTTTCAGGGTACTTTTTTCGGTGGAATAGAATATGACAGCCTCACTCCTAAAGAGGCTATGAAGAGGTATATAGACGATTATACGGCCAGATATAAAGCTCTTTCCAACATCTATTACGAAGATAAGGCTCGCCTTGAAGGAAAAATGCCTGTATGGTACTGGTATATGATGTATAACAGCAACAGGATCCTGTTTCAGAATGATGCGTTGTTGAGCTATGCGGTTGAGTATAGTGATTACGAGGGCGGAGCCCACGGTTCATACCGTATTCTATACACTAATATAGATCTTAACGAACTTGTCACGCTGTCTGAAGAAGATTTGTTTGTCCCCGATTATTACAAATCACTTACAGATAAAATACTTAGTTGTTTAATGATCCAAAACAACGTTGATGTACCTGATTCACTTCTGATGAAAGGGTTCTTCACCATTGAGGATATTGTACCCAACAACAACTTCTGGCTCGATGAAATAGGGATTCATTACTCTTATAACCAGTATGAGATTGCTCCATATTCAATGGGAGTAATTGATGTAACCGTACCCTATTCTGATATTTCGGATATTTTGTTGCCCGATGGCATTATTTCACGGCATTTCATGAAAAATTAAATTCAGGCTGTTTTTTAAAGTAAAGCTTCATTTATAATACTGACAGTCAATAATTTATGTCAGATCCTCAAAAAGCGCCATACTATATTGATATTCAGTGAATTATAAGAACTATTTGAAAAAATTACCGAAGTATTGTTAAAGAAAAAGAGAAAAACTGCATCTTCAGGAACATTTACTCGCATTTCGGTAGAAGATACATCACTCCCGGCTGCATCAGGATTTACAATAGCTAATTTTAAACCCTTGCTCGTCTTATTTTTTTGCTTTCTTTGCCACAGTTTAAACTTGTGAATGAATAAAATGCCTCATCAAGCCCGAATGCTTTAACAATGATAATCTTCTATAAGATCTCAATGGTACCAAGTGTTTCATTACAAGCATGCCGGAACCTTACTTTGCATTGGAGTAGTATACAAGATAAATAATGGTTTAGCTGCTTGATAGGGCCTCGCAAGTTATTAATTATTTCTCATTTTGGAGAGAAAATGGTTACTTTGCATAAACAAAACAACTAAATTGTTGTTATCAATTATCGGATGTGTTATCCGGTGATTTTAAACCGGCTTAACCGGCCGACAAATAGATATCAGATATGCAAGAATTAGATCAAAATCAAATATTAACAGATTTAACCAATCAGGATTACAAATACGGATTCACTACTGATGTTGAGACTTTTGTAATTGAAAAGGGATTGAACGAAGACGTAGTACGACTGATTTCAATGAAAAAGGATGAGCCTGAGTGGCTTCTGGAGTTCCGGCTGAAAGCCTATAATCAATGGCTCAGCATGAAGATGCCTGAATGGGCACACCTGAAGATACCGAAGATTAATTATCAGGATATCATATATTATGCCGATCCTACCAATAAAAAAAGTCCGAAGAGCCTTGATGAGGTGGATCCTGAATTGTTGAATACCTTTGAACGTCTCGGTATACCGCTGGAAGAACAGAAGCAGCTGACCGGTGTTGCCGTGGATGCGGTTATGGACAGTGTTTCCATCAAAACCACTTTCAAAGAGGTACTTGCCGAAAAGGGGATAATTTTCAGCTCATTCAGCGAGGCAGTGAAACATCACCCCGATCTGGTTAAGAAATATATGGGAACAGTTGTTCCATACAAGGATAATTATTTCGCTGCTTTAAACTCGGCAGTGTTTAGCGATGGGTCTTTCGTTTATATACCCAAGGGAGTACGCTGCCCAATGGAACTTTCCACCTATTTCCGCATTAACACCGCCAACACGGGACAGTTTGAACGTACACTTATTGTTGCCGATGACGACTCATACGTGAGTTACCTTGAGGGTTGTACTGCCCCTATGCGCGACGAGAACCAGCTTCATGCCGCCATCGTGGAGATTATAGCTCTAGAAAATGCCGAAGTTAAATACTCAACCGTACAGAACTGGTATCCGGGTGATAAAAATGGTAAAGGCGGCGTTTATAATTTTGTGACAAAAAGGGGTATCTGCAAAGGGAACAATTCTAAGATCTCCTGGGCACAGGTAGAAACCGGATCGGCTATAACCTGGAAATACCCTTCATGCATTTTAGCCGGCGACAACTCTGTGGGTGAATTCTACTCTGTGGCTGTCACCAATAATTTCCAGCAGGCAGATACGGGAACAAAGATGATTCATCTGGGAAAAAACACACGTAGCCGAATTGTTTCAAAGGGAATCTCCGCGGGAAGCAGCCAGAACAGCTACAGGGGGCTGGTAAAGGTGGCCAAAAAAGCTGATAATGCACGTAACCACTCACAATGTGACAGCCTGTTGCTTACCGACCATTGCGGCGCTCACACTTTTCCTTACACTGATATTCAAAATCCTACAGCCATTCTGGAGCATGAAGCTACAACGTCAAAGATCAGTGAAGACCAGATCTTCTATTGCAACCAGCGAGGGCTGGGTGAAGAAGAAGCTGTAAGCCTGATAGTGAATGGATATGTAAAAGAGGTAGTTAACAAGCTCCCCATGGAATTTGCTGTAGAAGCACAGAAATTACTCGAGATAAGCCTGGAAGGCAGCGTAGGGTAAAGTCGGTGTTTTGTTATCACCAGTCGACAGGTTTTTTTCCGTGAGCTTGGAGGTAATCATTTGCCTTGCTGAAATGTTTATTACCAAAGAATCCCCGGTGAGCAGAAAGCGGCGAAGGATGTGGTGATTTTAAAATTAAATGTCTGTTCGCATCAATTGTAGCACCTTTTCTTTGCGCATAGGCACCCCAGAGAATGAATACCAGGTGATCACGGTCTTCAGCTAAATGCCTGATTACTGCATCGGTGAACTCTTCCCACCCTTTTCCCTGATGCGATCCGGCACGATGTGCCTGAACCGTTAGGGTTGCATTCAGCAGAAGTACCCCCTGCTTTGCCCATCGTTCCAGGTTTCCTGAACGGGGAACAGGTTTTCCCAGGTCGCTCTCTATCTCTTTATATATATTTATAAGTGACGGAGGTATTTGCACCCCATTGTTCACAGAAAAGCATAAACCGTGAGCCTGACCCGGTTCATGATAGGGATCTTGTCCAACAATTACCACTTTCACTTCGTTGAAAGGACAACTGTCAAAAGCGTTGAAAATCAATTTTGCGGGAGGATAAATTGTTTTGTTTGAATATTCATGCTTAACAAAATCTGTAAGTTTCTTGAAATAAGGTTTTTTAAATTCCTTATCGAGCTGATACTTCCAGCTCTGTTCCAATTTCACATCCATACTTTATTCATGATTTAAGTTTCTAAAATTATCCATCGAACAAGAGTTCAGCATAATCATAATCTGATAATTACAACATACTCAAGCATTCCTTGGGTAAATCAGAAAGTTCAGCTAAATAAGAAAAACACCCTTTTGCATCGCTTCTTTCCTCATTTCATGTGGCCATAAGCTAGCCTGTATTTCACCGATATGTGCTTTGCGAAGATAGTACATACACAAGCGAGATTGCCCGATTCCGCCTCCTATAGAGAGTGGGAGCTCATTGTTAATAAGTCTTTTGTGAAAATATAACGAAAGACGATCTTCTTTGCCACACAGCTTCAGCTGCTGCTTCAGCGATCTGGAATCAACACGGATACCCATTGAAGATAATTCAACAGCTTTCTCCAGAACCGGATTCCATACCAGCAGATCGCCATTGAGCCCGGGATAACCTTCTGCATTTAAAGTGCTCCAGTCGTCGTAATCAGGTGCCCGCCCGTCATGAGGCTCACCATTGGACAGCGGTGCTCCTATTCCAATCACAAATACGGCACCATACTCCTGTGTGATAGCGTCCTCTCTTTGCTTAACATCCATTTCGGGATACTTCTGTAGCAACTCTTCGGCGTTGATAAAGGTGATCCGAGCAGGAAGCTGCGGTTTGATTGCAGGAAACAGCTCATAAACAAGGTATTCAGTACGTAGCATTGCAGCATATATACGCCTGACTATCTGTTTCAGAAAATCCACAGTCCGGTCCTTTTCATTTATTACAAGCTCCCAATCCCATTGATCAACATAGAGCGAGTGCAGGTTATCGAGTTCTTCATCGGCACGGATAGCATTCATATCGGTATAGATACCGAACCCCTCTTCAATTTCATATTCGGCAAGGGTTAACCGTTTCCATTTTGCAAGAGAGTGCACTATCTCAGCGCTCTTGTCGCCCATATCCTTTATAGGAAAACGTACAGGCCGCTCCACACCGTTCAGGTCATCGTTTATACCTGTACCGCTTTCCACGAAAAGAGGAGCTGTTACCCGGCGCAAACGCAGTTCTGAAGCCAGATTGACCTGGAAAAAATCTTTAATATTCTTTATTCCCAACTCTGTCTGTTTCAGGTTCAGGAGCGGTTTGTAATCCTTAGGAATTTGCAATTTTGACATATTTAATTTACCGTGAGTTACAATTTTGAAAGTACAAAGATAAAGTTTTTATTCATTTTGTCAAATAAAAACCTTTTAAAAAGTGCATAATGATAGTTTTAAGGCTAAATTAAAAACAAATATTATCAAAATCATCTAATTTACAATCATTTTTCCCACTAACTCTTTTATGGAGGAGATATTGTGCCTGTCGAGATAGTTATTGATACCTTCCACAACTTTCACCGATACTGCAGGATCGATGAAATTGTATGTCCCTATTTGCACCGCAACAGCACCGGCAAGTATGAATTCAATAGCATCCTGCCAGTTACTGATCCCCCCAATGCCGATAATGGGAATTTTTACTGCATTAAAAACCTCCCACACCATACGCAACGCAATTGGTTTGATGCACGGGCCTGATAATCCCCCAGTGACTGTAGAAAGCTTGGGTTTTCTGCTCTCTATATCAATAGCCATTCCAAGAAAAGTGTTAACCAGCGACACTGCATCGGCACCTTCATCTTCTACCGAACGGGCAATCCCGGATATATCGGTAACGTTAGGCGACAACTTAACTATCAGCGTTTTAGGAAATACCTTACGTACCTCCCTGGTTACGTGTGCTGCTGAAACACATGATGTGCCAAACGCCATACCTCCCTCTTTCACGTTGGGGCAGGAGATATTCAGCTCGATGGCAGGCATCTTTTCCAGATCGGCGAGCTTCTCCGCACAAGCCACATAATCTTCAATAGACGAACCCGATACGTTAACGATCATATGGGTATTGTACTCCTTGATAACCGGATAAAGATGTTCAACAAAATAGTCCACACCTTTATTCTGAAGCCCTACCGAATTGAGCATGCCCGATGAAGTTTCGGCCATTCTGGGGTAATCATTACCCTCACGGGGCTCAAGTGTTGTTCCTTTCACGAAGATTCCTCCAAGCCGCCCCAAATCAATAAAATCGGCATATTCCGTACCATAACCAAACGTACCGGAAGCAGTCATTACCGGATTTTTAAGCTTTAAATCTCCTATTTGTACCTCTAATCTAGCCATGTGAGTTCTTTTATGTTAAAAACAGGCCCTTCTGTGCAGGCACATACGTTTCCTTTTATAGTTTTTTCAATGCAGCATAGACAAGCTCCAAATCCGCATGCCATAAGATTCTCAAGTGAAGCTTCGCATCCTATGCCTTTATCGTGCGCATATCGTGCAACTGCCATCATCATTGGCTTGGGACCGCAGGTGTAGATAAAATCATACTGCTTCTCCTGCAACAGTGAGTGACTGGTTACAAATCCTTTCTCTCCCAGTGAACCATCTTCAGTTGTAAAGTAAACTGTGCCATAACGTTCAAAATCTGCTCTCTGCAAAATATCTTTTTCTGTACGACCTCCCAGTAAAAAAGATGGTTTAAATCCATTTTCTTTCATTTTTTTACCTAAAAAAAGCAGTGGTGCCGTACCTACCCCTCCACCTACAAGCAGATATTGCCCTTTCTTCAAGGGCATGGTAAATGAGTTTCCCAAAGGGTATATCATGTTTATGGTTCCGCCTGGTTTCGTTTCACATATCTTCCCTGTTCCCTCACCTGCTTTTTGTATAAGAAGCCAAATCTCGTTCTTTTCAATATCTACCAGGTTGATTGATATCGGCCTCCTTAAAAAGACTCGTGGTGAACTATCGACCAGAATCTGAACGAACTGGCCAGGGAACATTTCCGGTAATATTTCTTCGTTAGCCGGCGAAATCTTGATCAAATGATTTCTGTTGTTTAATGCTATATTGGAGCGAACAGTAAAATCGAGCACTTTCATACTATTTCAGCTATTTAATCTGAGAATACAAAAGTACATCTTAATTTTTATTTTCACAACGCTGAATCCAATAATCGATTTCATTCTGTTTACCCGGACATTCATACCAAGATCACTGGTGTGAAGACATAAATAGGGGTGAAATTAACCAACCTATCAATAGCAGGGCGACTCCCATCAGTGAGCCTGTTCCTGTAAATGAGAGGCTTGAATAAAGCATGTAACCGCAAAAGCATACAAACAGAATTGGTGTTACAGGATATGCCGGCACTTTAAACGGTCGTGTTACAAAAGGCTTTTTTCTCCTCAATACAAACAAACTCAACCCGGTAGACAAAAAGAAAAACCAAAATACAGGAGCAGTAAATTCAACCATAGACTCAAAACCATTGCGGGTAAAAGCTCCAAATGTGATAAGTAAAATAGATATAAAACCCTGTAATAGAAGTGAATTTACAGGCGCAGATTTCTCACTGTTCCATTTTCCCAGAAAAGCAATCGTTTCAAAATCCTTTCCAAACGCGTAGTTTGTTCTCGCACCGGTAAAAATGGTTGTATTCAATGAAGTTAGTGCAGAGAGTGAGACTAATACACCTATCATTACAACACCCTTTTCACCAAGTGTGGCCCTCATCATATCAACCCCTGCAGCTTCTGAAGCAGCCACGCCTTCAAGTCCCAGCACATTCAGAAATGCCAGGTTGATAAGAATATATATCAATGTGATAATAAAAATGCTGATAATCAGTCCCAGTGCAATATTACGACTGCCGGTCTTCAACTCGGAGGAGATATATGCAGCTTCATTCCAGCCACCGAACGTTAATAATACAAATATAAGCGCCAAGCTGATTGATGAGCCTGATAACCTGCTTATTTCCAGGTGGCCTCCCGGAATTTCCATTGTAACGGATGATTCTATAAATAATCCTGCCAGCACAATTATTAAAATGCCAATAAACTGCAAAAGAATCATAATCTTTTGCATTCCCACACCAAACTTAATTCCCAATACATTTATCAATGTAAGTGTAATAACGATTACAGCTGCATAAAAAGCTGATGAGAAAACGCCCAAAGGGAGCAGCTGGGACAAATAATCACCGGCAATAAAGGCTAGAATAGCAATGGAACCAGTTTGTGTTATAGTGATACGTGACCAGGCAAAAAGGAAAGAAAATTTTTCCCCGAAAGCCAATTTTAAAAAATTGTAGTCTCCGCCTGCATTAGGGAAGGTAGAACTCAGTTCAGAGTAACAAAACGCACCTAAAAGCGAAATTATTCCTCCAATAACCCACAATACCAAAAACCAAAAAGTGTCAGGGGTGTTGGCCGCAACCACTGACGGTGTTCTAAAAATCCCGGCACCAATCACTATGCCTATAATAAATACGATAGCATCAATAAGTCGCAACGATGGTCCCGGAGCTGCCATTGACCAGCTCTCCGTTTCGTTTATAAAGTTCACCTCACTTGAAGTTAAACACGATTGTGTACCCGGCCTCTTTACTTTCATCATGCAGCATTATTAACGATATACACATATTTACGGTTATTAAATAATATTTAGTACCGTCAATCCAAAGATATAAACATTCAATATACCTTGCAAGCATGGTTTTCGATTGTTTATCATATTTATAGCCCCATTTGAAAGTCGCGCGTATTTATATTAAAAAAGAATAGCCTGCAATCACACCCGGTCAGGAGTTAAGGTCTCAAAAGTATTATCGCTGTAGTAAATAATTATCCGGGTAACTTTTTTATCAATCATTTTGACCTGTTCAACATGCTTGTTTTCAGATATCTGATGGTAATTTACAGCATGTTTTAACTCAAAATCCTTAGGTTTTTCAACTATCTCAGGTACTTTATCAGGTTTTATTTCAACCTGATTGAATAAATCAGGATCTTTGGAAATTAATTCAGATTTATAACCATCTTTATACATTTTTCCCGTTCCATTAATCAACCATTCGGGATTTATGCAGTTTATCTCGCTCAATATTTTGGTAACCACATCAAGACTTGGATTATTTCTTCCGTTTAATATGTGAGAAATAATTGCCCTGTTGATTTGTAACTTGTCAGCAAATTTCGCCGGAGTCAGGTTCTCTTTTTCCATGATAAGTTTGATTCGATCTTTCATAAACAGGCCTTTTAAATGTTACACGATATATAGCAGCATGATTTTATTACAAAAGTAACGCCACAAATGTATAATAAAATATTTACAAATGAAAATAGGACGTGTTTATATTTGTAAATTACAATTGTTTGCGAACTGATTTACATTTGTATAGATACATTTGTACCCTGATTAAAATCCACCTATAAATATATAAATATTATATTTATATATTTGCCGTATAAAGCTGATATAATGTTCATTAAATATAAATTTAATCAATTATTTAACATCATATCTGCAAACAGTGCTTCCATCTATTATAAAACCTGATCCAAACATTCAATAAATCGCACTAATATATTCATCTATACCTATATATATAAATAAAAGAATGGTATATGGTAGTGTTAAATCGCTGAATATAGAAATGTAACTAAAGTAAAAGTGTAAACCTTCATGACGTGTAACATATGTATTGCATTCCTTTATTTACATTTGTTCCAACTGTCCCGGCTTACTTTTTACACATTTGTAATAAAAATAATGCTGATTGCAGTGTTAACAAATCTGTTTTCTCTGAGAATCCCATAAATCTGACATAGATATACATATGTTGAAAATTCGTTACTCTCAGCGATTTAAAATCGAGCCAAAAATTTGACAAATATTGTAATGTCTAAACAAAAATGTTATGCAAAAGCTAAACATTTGCGCGTCGAGACATAATCCAAATGAGTATATGTTTTCTTCTATTTCAACTAAATGCAAATAGTCACCTGGCGGAGTTATGAGATCTATACACTAATCGCCGCTCTTGGCGCAGCATAAATTGCCCAGTCACCTGGCGGAGTTATACGATCTATACCCGCCAGCTATATAAATAAAGTAGAATTTAAAAATCAGGAATAGTGGTTAAAAAGATGAGGGAAGCAGATCCCCTGAAGTTTTTCAGTTAGTTGTTTTATATATGAGTCTCCTCCAATAAGTCTTTTTTCTTGAAAATTTCACAAGATGGTCATTGATTTTCAATAAGTTGTAAACCGATAAAATTGGGTTTTGAAGTTTACGGAGAGGACTCATATATTGTTTTTACAACTGTCAAGTATCACCCCTGACCCATTTTGGAGAATCTCCGATGTGAGATATCTGTCAATGCATGATTTTATATACTAGTTCTTTCATCAACTCGCTCTGCGATGCCGACACGTTGTCTATCCCTTTGGAACGTGCATCATAGGTTCTTAGAAGAGAGATAATCTCCATTACTTTGTTAGCGTTGTAATTTCGTAATCCGGGAATATAATCGCGACGAACAATATAGAGTGACTTTATATTTAGAGCATTCATGATACTCTGTTCATTTTTCTGTGGAAGCCAAAAGCACTCAAGCAGGTTACTGAAATAATTGAATAGAACAGCCACCGTTGCCATCATTGGGTTATCCTTCTGATTTTTGCCGAAATAATCCATAATCCTGTTGGCAACAAGTTTGTTTTTTTCGATAATGGCATTCAGCAATTCGAAATTATTATAGTCCTTGCTGATACCAACATTCTTTTCTATCAGATCCGCTGTAATACGACTTGATCCTTCTGGCAACGAAACCTCCAGCTTCTGGAGCTGCGGAATAAGTTTGCTAATATCGTTACCTGCATAGCCGGCAAGCATCTGGGCCGATTTTTCATCAATTGTGATATCCTTCTCCCTTAGATAGGAAGTGACAAAAGCCGGTATCTGGTTTTCATATAGCTTCTTCGATTCAAATACAACACCTGCCTTTTCAATGCTCTTGGCCACAGACTTTCGCCTGTCAACCGTACCATGTTTGTAGTTAATCACAAGTACGGTGGTGGGCATAGGGTTTTTTGCATAAACCTCCAGGAGCTCAAACCTTTCCAGGTTCTGTGCCTCCTTCACAATAATGAGCTGATGTTCTGCCATCATAGGAAAACGGCGTGCAGTGGCAATGATATTATTTACATCAGAGTCAACGCCGTAAAAGGTAAGCATATTAAAGTCCTTTTCCGTTTCAGTAAGAACAGTTTCAGACAACAACTCTGTCAGCTCATCTATAAAATAGGACTCCTCACCCATAAACAGATAAACAGGACTGAAATTACGTTTCAGAATATCGTTGCGTATAGAATCATAAGAGGATTTGACAGATATAGCCATAATAATAATAATAATAATAATAAAAATTACCTGATGCAGGTTACCAGTCGAAACGTAAGTGTTTGATAGTGGATCCTTTGTTCATAATAGAAGAAAGCGATTTTATGCCTATCTTAACATGCTCTTCAACGAATTGCTCCGTTATCAGCTGATCGCTTTTTTCTGTCTTCACACCTGTTGAAATAAGAGGTTGATCAGACACAAGCAGAAGTGCTCCTGTGGAAATATGATTGGCGAAACCACATGTAAATAGTGTTGCAGTCTCCATATCTACCGCCATGGCCCGTATTTGCCGCAGATAGTTTTTAAACTCCTCATCATACTCCCATACACGGCGGTTGGTGGTATAAACAGTACCTGTCCAGTAATCGCGGTTAAAATCACGCACATTTGACGAAACTGCCCTAAGCAGGCTAAATGCAGGCAGTGATGGTACTTCCGGAGGAAAATAGTCGTTCGATGTTCCCTCACCACGGATTGCAGCAATGGGCAGGATGTAATCACCCAGGTCGCTCCTCAATTTCAATCCACCGCATTTCCCCAGAAACAAAACAGCCGTAGGTGCTATTGCACTAAGCAGATCCATAACAGTGGCTGCATTAGCACTACCCATACCAAAATTAATGATGGTAATCCCGTTTGCCGACGCGTTAGGCATATTGGCATCTGCTCCCACAATGGGTACATCGAAATAGCGAGCAAAAATCTCCACATATTTCTGAAAATTGGTCAGAAGAATAAATTTCGTGAATTCGTTCAACGGCCGTTTAGTATATCTTGGGAGCCAATTCTCCACAATTTCTTGTTTTGTTCTCATAAAAAAGCGGTAATTTTGTTTTATATGAAACCGTAATGATTAAATCATATGGACCGGTTAGTTAAACAAAGATACAAATGTACGAATTAAATTTACCATCATTTGATGCTAAAATCCGAAAAATCAACAACGGACATCAGATATTCGATCCCCTGCGTAGGAAATATGTGGCACTTACTCCCGAGGAATGGGTACGCCAACACTTTGTACATTATCTGATCACTGAGAAAAACTATCCTGCTTCGCTCATTGCAAACGAAACTGCAATAAAACTTAATTCACTCACGCTACGATGCGATACTGTAATTTATAATAACAATCTTAAGCCGTTGATGATTGTGGAGTATAAAGAGCCTGAAACAACCATCACCCGGGAGGTGTTCGATCAGGCTGCACGATACAGCAGTGTGTTGAGGGTGCCCTATATTGTTGTTTCCAATGGAATGAGACATTACTGTTGCCTGATTGATTATGAAAACCGAGCCTACAGGTACCTTATGGAAATACCTGGCTACAAAGATCTTATAAGTTATAATATTTGAAAAAGAATTATAACGTCTTCATGAATTTCTTTTGCAAATTACAACATCACCTCAGCAGTACACCTAAATGGTGTAATACTCTATGAAATTAAAAACAGTTGTTTAGCTGATTCAAGCTTGATATAGATCAACGATAAAAATCAATAACTCTCATCTTCCGAAGGGAAATCTGATGATTTAACGTCGTTTATGTATTTTTGCACAGCTGTGGTTATATCACCAAACAGATTGGCATAACGGCGCAGGAAACGCGGTGAAAAGCCCTTGTTTAGCCCTAGCATATCGTGCATCACCAAAACCTGACCATCAACGTGCTGACCGGCGCCAATACCAATTACAGGGATAGTGAGTTCAGACGCCACCCTTTTTGCCAATTCGGCAGGTATCTTTTCCAGAACAAGCGAGCAACAACCTGCTTCCTGAAGAAGAAGTGCATCCTCTATGAGCTTTCTGGCCTCATCATCATCCTGTGCACGCACTGCATAAGTCCCGTATTTATTTATTGATTGGGGCATAAGTCCCAGGTGTCCCATAATTGGTATTCCAGCATTCAATATGCCCTTTACCGCCTCAATAATCTCCTTGCCTCCTTCCAGTTTAAGGCAATCGGCCTGAGTCTCCTTCATTATTTTAACAGCGTTGGAGACAGCCTCATACGGGTTTCCCTGATAACTTCCGAAAGGCATATCTATTACCACCATGGCACGTTTTACTGCATTCATCACAGATTTACCGTGATATATCATCTGGTCTACCGTAATAGGAAGTGTGGTAGTGTTTCCAACCATAACATTAGATGCTGAGTCGCCTACAAGAATCACATCAATTCCAGCAAAGTCTATTACTGAAGCCATAGAGTAGTCATACGCCGTGAGCATTGATATTTTTTCTCCCCTCTGCTTCATCTCCAGAAGGCGATGTGTAGTTACTTTTCTCTTTCCACTGGCAGAGAGATAACCTTTTTGTTCTTCTGACATCTGATCTGAATTTTAAATATTGATTTCCAATGGTGCAAAGGTACCTTTTTTTACCGAAAAAGGTAAAAAAAAGCCGGGATTTTATCCCGGCCATCAGTTTAAAGAGATTCAATTATTTAAAACTTATACCCTAATGTTACCAACCCTCTGAAAGAGTTATTTTTTAAGGTAAAGGGAGTTGCGTCAATCACAAGTTCCTCCCTATTTTCCGTATAAAGGTTCGGAAACGGGTAGAGGTCGTCATTCTGGGTCTTGTAAACAAGTGCCAGATCGAGGAAGAAGTTTCTGTTGAAACGATATCCGAAACCGCCGGTAAAATAGTTCGCATCGCCCTCCATCCTGTAAATGGTGTTAGAGCCGGCAACAGCAGCATCGCCACTATTCCTGAATTCGGCCTTGTAAGGATTCTGCATCCATGCATATCCCAATCTGCCTGAGAATTGAGGAGTAAAGCGATATTCCATTCCTGCCTTAACAGTTGACGCAGGCCTGAAATCGACCGAGATATATTCATTATCGATATCATACCAGCTTGATGAAACCGAAGAGTTGGATGGAACAATCAACTTCATCTTACTATAATCAACAAGTTCATAATCCATGCTAACTATGAATCTGTTATCCAAAACGGCTGCAATTCCTGCTACCCATTTTCCAGGAGTCTTCATATCATAATTGTTGGAAAAAATAGCTGAATATGTTACATCGGGTTTATAATTCGGATCTGAAATATAAGCTCCCATATCATCATCAATCTGAGCGCTATATGTTTCAGTAAGTGCATACCATGTGGGTGTATGGTATGCAAGCCCAAGTCTCAATGTATTTGAGGGCCTGTAAATTAAACCTAATTTGGCACTTACTCCCGCGCCACTTGTCTTCAGCCAGTTTGTTAAAGTATATCCGCCATCTTTAAAATCTTCCAGATAATCGGAAACAAGCCTGTAGTATACATCTTTAACAGAGAGTGACAAACCGATGTTCAGAACATAATTGATGGTGGTACCAACAGTGAAATCATAATTATCAATATAGCCGCTCTCAGATGTTCTGATCTCGTTGAGGGCCCTCTCACCCTTTGTATTTACGGGATCGTAATAGGCTCCGTCATTCACTGGATCTATGAGGTATGAGTTATATCCCAGAACAGATAACCAGTTTTGTGTTTCAAACGGATCAGGCAGCTCATCACCCATCTTTAATTTGTCGGGATCAATTCCCGCGCTCCTGTCAGCAATATAATCAATTAATGTGCTGTTTGGACTTCCTAAAGCCGTAACTTTCTTATAGAACGATTTCATCTTATTATAAGAAAACCCAAAATTTATGAGAGGTGTCACATCGTTTCTTAAAGGGAAATAACCCACAAACCCAAGATTGTCGAAATTAAAATGGGTTTTGTTTGCATCGTTACTTCCAACGGTCGATTTCTCATTATACAGACTGAGCGTCCCTACTACCTCCGAACTGCGGTAAACTGCAATACCTGCCGGGTTGATGGAAATTGCTGTCTGATCACCTCCCAGTGCACCAAACGCTCCTCCCATAGATATGGCACGTGCGGTTCCGTGCAGGTCTTCGCGCGAGAACCTTTGTGCATCAACCTCTCCCTGTGCAAGCAGGGATGCCGAAAAAATGAGTAGTGAGAAAAATATATATGTGATTTTTTTCATACGATTTATATATTATATATACAAGATATGGAACTATCGGTAATCATGTTTCAGATATGAATGAATGATTTATATGATTCGTTAATTCTTTTAGCACAATTATTTTTTTAGTATATAAAAGGCTCCCTCATAAATATTACCTCTGCAATTTTCTGAGGCAGCCTTATTTTGTATTTACAGATATATTCTATACTGTTTACCTGCGGTTCCCGCTGGAACGCCCGCTGCTTCCACTTGAGCTCCGGCTACTACCTCCGCTGCTACTGCTGCTTCCACCAAAAGAGCCTGATGATGAGCTTCTGCTTGGAGCAGAATAGCTGGATGAGCTCCTCTCGGATGAACTGCTTCTGGAGGGTGCGGAGTAACTTTCTCTTCTGCTGCTTGTTGAAGAGCTTCTGTTATATGAACTCGAAGGAGCTGATGAGCTTCTCTGATATGTTCTTGAAGGAGTAGTGGCGTTCCTCTCGTATGACCTGCCTGAACTTCTTCCGCTATTGTATTCATTCGACCTGGAAGATTCTGCCGATCTGTTGACTGAGCTCGATCGGGATGTGGTTCCGGAACGGTCTATTACGCGCCCTGTCCTGGAATCGTACATCCTGCCTGAATTGTCAATTATTCTGGTTCTCGGAGCAGTAGATGATCCTCTGTTGTTGAGGGAAGTTGCTGTTCTTCCCGATACGTTACTTCGAGTGGATGTTCCTGAAGATCTGCCCGATACTACACCGCGTGTTGACATGCCGGAATATCTGCCTGAGAGGCCTGCCGTTGCAGAAGATGCCCTGTTAGCTGAGCTTGTTCTGTAAACGCCTGTGCTTCTTCCCGATCGATTTCTGGTCAGGCTGCTATAAAATCCGTCATAAAATCCGTGAGTGTAGCCTCCTCCGTAATACCATGGATCGTACCATCCGCCGCCATAATACCAAGGCGAATACCATCTGTTGTACCATGGGCTGTGCCATCCGTACCACCCGCCGAAACCGTAATACCACGGATCGTACCATCCGCCGTAATACCACGGGCTATACCATCCGCCATAATACCATGGATCATACCAAGGGTAATACCAGCTGTTGTACCATGGATAATAAGAACCCCATCCCATACCAAGGTAAATATTGGTACCAAATCCGCGGTTATTATAACTTTCATATATATCATCACCTACATATACAATAACTTCATCGGCACCTGTTATTTTGATGCTTGATTCCGGATCGTGAAAACGAACAATCCTATCTGTATATTCATAAGCTTCATATTCGCCGGAACTATCTGTATCTGCAGGCTCACCGTTATTATAACTGCCTCGGCGATTGTATTCGTCTATATCTCTGCCGTTAGCTGTCACCTCCATATTAGATGCCTTACCCTGAACAATCACTACTTTCTTTTTCTGTTGCTCCTTTTTCTCTTTTTGAACCTTTACCGGTTCATTCTGAGCAGGATCGGCATAAATATCATCCCATTCCTGGGCGAAACCAAAGAAGGGTACTGCGACCAGCAAAACCGCGAGCATTATTTTTTTAGCTTTCATAGTTTCCCCTTTTTTATATTTGTTTGTAAATAATTTTTATCTCTCACATTCTGAGACTAAAATTCATCTTAATAGTTTAATAGATAAATAATTTTTTTCGATGTTGTTTTAAAGTCCCGGAATTATCAATTTCATAGTTCAGCAATTTGAAAGAGGCGACTCTTAAGAACTTTTATCAATATATCCCTCACTAATTTTTAAGATGTGAACAGTGATAAAACGTTGCATGGAAACAGGTTAAAAAAACAAAAACACTCACCTGTAAAATTACAGTTTCTGCTCACCTGCATGGTTGTAAGTTGTCATTTTAATAACAAGTTGTACTTTATCAGATCATGACTTCCAACCCATCGTATGCAAAGAAAATGTTGGATGGTAGATCGCGCTCAACTTCCGCATGCAGTCCCATTTCATGACTCATATGTGTAAAAAAAGTGCTCCTTGCACCTGTACTCTTAGCTATCTCCAAAGCCTGCTCCAACGTAAGATGAGAAACGTGTTCCTTCTTCCTAAGTGCACTTATAACAAGCATATCCAATCCCTGAAGTTTTTCATATTCCGGTTCGGGAATTGTTCTCACATCTGTCAGGTAAGCAAAATTGTGAATACGAAACCCAAGAATTGGCAACTTGTGATGCATCACACGGATTGGAGTCACTTTTACATCTCCAATGTAAAAATCCTCATTATAATTAATTCTCCCTATTGTAATATCAGGCACACCGCCATATTTATGTTGTGTGAAGCAGTAGGGCATTCTATCCCTGATGGTATTCTCAAGATGCTCTTCCATATAAAGATTCACAGATCCGAAAACTGAGTATGGCCTAAGGTCGTCAATTCCCCCTACATGATCGTAATGTTCATGAGTGATAAGGAGGCCATCGATTTTCCCAAAAGGGAGGGGTAGCATCTGCTGCCTGAAATCGGGTGTACAGTCAATCACAATTACCTTGCCATCTACCTCAATCCACACGGATGCTCTAAGCCTCTTATCGCGTAAATCGGATGATCTGCAAACCTTGCACTTGCAACCAATTTGTGGAACACCGGTTGAGGTTCCGGTACCTAAAAATATAACTCTCATATAATTATCACACAAAAAGCTACCACATTATAGAAAATAACGGGCAGCTTTTATTTATACATTGTCAGAACAAAGCCGGCAGATAAGCGTAGGTCCTATGGCTTAAGATTAGTACTCTCTTTCCAGAATCCAGATATCATTGAAAGGGACCCCATAGGTTCTTCTCAGATAATCGGTGCTTCCTTTTGCAGAATAAGTACTGTAAATCTCGTCACGCCTGGCTGCTGCCTGATCCTTATTGTCATAACTGGCAACGATTACACGGTACATTCCCTGTTCATTTTGAGCCAGAATCACGTTATAGCCTTCGTTTTCCATACGTGCCTTCAGTGATTCGGCATTCAGCTTCACGCTTAATGAGGCAATTACCACACTAAATTTTTTCAATCCTGCAGCATCGGTCGGGTAAACAGGTTCTACTTTTTCTTTTCTTACCGAAACCTCCACTGGAGGAAGAGGGCTAGCATCTTTTACAACCACTGCGGGCTGAGATGCAGTCTGCTGCATTTCTCTCTCTTTTGCGGCCTCATAAACTTGCTTATAAGCACTTTGTTTAGGTTTGCAGGATGTTCCTAAAACCAGCAGGGCGGCTAAAACCAATGCGAAATGGAATCTTTTCATTCGTGTTCAGTATTTGTTAATTGTTCACTACTTATAGTCGTTTCTCTTGATGGCATACTGGCAAGTCAACTTGTTTTCTGCACATTGCTTTACGTTATTATTTATACAAAGATAATAAAGATGCCGCTTATTGTACATTTGTGATTGTGAAAATAATTTAAATAGAGCCACCAGGTGGCTCCATTTAATCATTTCAGCATGTATTTAATATTTACACTCCTCATTCCTGTTCTTTTCGTAATGGAATATCTCCTAAGTTAAGCATCTCTGGCAATGAAGTCAGACAGGTTTCAATCGAACTGGTTTAGGCCTTATTTCAGTTATTTGTCCCTGAACAATGGTGTCGGTGAAAACCGTATCACGGTAGTTAGCCAGTGGATTAGCGATCATATGTACCTCCCATGTCCCTTCTGCCAGGCCTGTAAACATAAACATACCATCTGCTTCGGGAAGTGTCATGAAAGTATCTGTATCATGCACCACAGCTATGAATGCAGCAGCTTCAACTGGTTCCACAAATCCACGCAACTTACCTCCGAATGTTTCAGAAAATGCCCTTGCCACTGGATATATAAAATAGTTTCCGTTCAATTCACGTACAGACAGAGAGGCGTTTACATCAATAACAATACTGGATATTATATTTGCATAGAGCTCTGCATTAACATTATCTATAATTATCCCTTCCCTTATTTCGGGTGGCAGCTGCAGCGATATTGACTGTGAAGTATTGGAAATCATCCTGCTATTACTTCCGGGTATAAGTTTTATTTTTTGAAGTACTCCCCCCGCAGGAATGTACTGTTCCGCAAGCAAGACAGTTCTGCCGTTCATCAGTTTAAACAAGTTGTATTCACTTCCCTGAAAGCTGACAGGTATCCATTCGCCTTTACTGTTTTTAGAATCGTTGACAAACACCTCTATCCCATTTATATCAAGATAAAGCTCTTTAATGACAGGAGAAGCAGCATCAGTAAGCTTGATTCGCAGCCATGCGGCATTCTCACCGGGGTCATTATTCTGACAAGCAGTGATAAGCAGCAGTAAAAGAGCAACCAACAAACTATTTTTAATTGCGTTAAACAGCATAAGGAGTTGTTTATTTAAACATTTATAAAACACAAAGGTAAATAAATTCACTATCAGGAAGCAAAAAAAAAAACTATAGTACCCCCAATTAGGCAAATTTAATACATTATACGATATGGAGTCGATGTTTTTGTTTAAAAAACCTATATAAAACTTACCGGGAAAGTTGCACTTCTAAATTGAACTTAGCCTATATATCAGTAAATTAAATGTATTTTCAAATTATCTGGTTAGAAAATGCGGGAATTTCAGATATAAACAAACAAAAGCTTTTCTAATATGTTATATATTCAGTTTTCACATATGTTGGTGTTACCGCAAATCATTTCACTGGCAATGTTTTGGGTCAGATGTAAGAAGGCAATAGATGAAATAGCAGAACGTTTTTCATTTGACAGTAGCATTGAAGCATAGTTAAACACCTTGTATTTAGATATATATATCGTATGAGTAAATTAGTACTTTACCTGATTACTGTTTTTTCGATACTTTCCTTTTCAGTTGCATGCAACCGGCAGCAAAAAAGCAAAAGTCATCTTGACTCACCCGGATCAACTGCCGGGGTAATATCTGACAACCCTGCTGTTAAAGAACGTATCGCTATGGAAATGCATGAAAAGCTAATGACCTATTTTAGTCCTGACTGGATGGAAAGAGAGTCGGATCCCGATCTTTATCCCGATTACTACGGTGGCTCATTTATTGACAACAGCGGCACTTTTGTTATTGCCGTAACAGCAAACAGAGAGGAGAGCAGGGAGAGGCTTTCAAAGGTTCTTGGTTCTGACGATTTCAAAATAGAGGTTGTTCAATATTCCTACCGGCAGATGATGCAGGTAATGGACAAAATTGATGAATTTCTTGTAAACAAATCTATTCCCGAAGATCATCCCGTGATGGTGCATTTTGCAGGAGCCTATCCCGATGTTATGATAAACCGCGTAAAAGTAATTCTTACGGAAGTGAATGATCAGGTAATAAATAGATTCAAAAAAGACATTTCCAACTCTCCACTTGTGGTTTTCGAGAAAGGGGAAATGCCTTCTTTAATGTAGTTTGCACTGTTATCACTTAACCTCAGCCCAGACAGAGGCAAGGGACAAGATTTCTGTCGCCGTAGGCATTATCCACACGTGCTACATTTACCCAGAATTTGTTCTCAGCAACAAACGGCAATGGATATGCAGCCTTACTCCTTGAGTAAGCATGCTTCCATTCATCGGCCACCACCTCGTATTCAGGATGTGGAGCATTCACAAGTACATTATCCTCCGGGCTATACTCACCGCGTGATACTTCCAATACTTCAGTGTGGATCTGCAGCATAGCCTCCACAAACCGGTCCAGCTCCGACAGGCTTTCACTTTCTGTAGGCTCCACCATAAGTGTTCCATGCACCGGAAACGAGAGCGTAGGGGCATGATAACCATAGTCGATAAGTCGCTTGGCTATATCAGTCTCGGTTATCCCTGATATCTCTTTCAGGCCCCGACAGTCAAGAATAAGCTCGTGTCCTACCCTTCCCTGTGCTCCGCGATATACAATTCCATATATATCGTTCAACCGTTCGGCCAGGTAATTTGCATTTAAAATTGCAGCTTCTGTGGCCTCCTTCAGACCGTCTGCACCCATCATACGAATATATGCATATGTGATTTCAAGTACGCCTGCACTGCCGTAAGGTGCTGCAGAAACCGTATTTGTATCTGATTGAAACATCACCGGATGGCCAGGAAGGAACTGAACCAGGTGTTCAGCCACGCATATAGGCCCCACCCCTGGTCCGCCTCCACCGTGTGGAATTGCAAAAGTCTTATGCAGATTGAGGTGGCATACATCTGCACCTATAGTACCCGGGTTGGTGAGTCCAACCTGAGCGTTCATATTGGCACCGTCCATATATACCTGTCCACCTGCTTCGTGAATAAGACGGCACATCTCTCTTATCTCAGTCTCAAATATTCCATGGGTAGAAGGATAGGTGATCATATATGCAGCCAGCTCATCTTTATATTGTTCAACCTTTTGGCGCAAGTCGTCCATATCAACGTTCCCTTTCGGATCACTTGCAACCGTAACCGGTATGAAACCGGCCTGTACCGAGCTGGCAGGGTTTGTACCGTGTGCCGAAGCAGGGATAAGCACCACCTTACGGTGCCCCTCGCCAATACTTTCAAGATAAGCAGCAATAGTAATCAGTCCCGTGTATTCTCCGGCAGCTCCGGAATTTGGCTGAAGGCTTGTAGCAGCAAACCCGGTGATCTCTGAGAGCATCCTCTCCAGCTCCTCAATTATCTGTATATATCCACCCGCCTGTTCTACAGGGGCATAGGGATGAATACGCTGAAGTTCGGTAAAGCCCAAGGGCAGCATCTCAGAGGCAGCGTTCAGCTTCATCGTACATGATCCGAGTGAGATCATGGAGTGTGCCAGAGAGATGTCTTTCCTTTCCAGCCTTTTAATGTAGCGCATAAGCTCTGTCTCTGTATGGTAACTGTTAAAGGTAGGATGAGCAAGGAACTCCGAACTTCTGAGCTGCTCAGCTTTCAGGGTTATTTTTTCCGGCAGTTCATCTATCATAAACACTTTTGAGCTTCCTGCAGCCATTGCGAACACAGCCAGCAGTTCATGCACACGGTAACTGTTTGTAGTTTCATCAATACTGATACCTATCTCCCCGCCTTTGAAGTAACGCAGGTTGATTGCTCTCATTTCGGCGTTATCACGAATATCCTGTGACGTGATGCCTTCGGGCAGGCCAACCTTTAGTGTATCAAAATATGTTTCATTGAGTTGTGTATATCCCATTGACACGAGCTCATCACTCACATGTGAAGTTGTTGAATGAATGCGGCGGGCAATCTTTTTTAACCCCTCCGGCCCATGATAAACGGCATAAAACGACGACATTGTAGCCAGAAGAGCCTGGGCCGTGCATATGTTCGAGGTTGCCTTTTCCCTTTTTATATGCTGCTCACGCGTCTGGAGCGCCAAGCGCAGGGCCTCTTTCCCATAGACATCTTTTGATATTCCGATAATACGTCCCGGGATGGAGCGTTTATATTCATTTCTGGTAGCAAAAAAGGCAGCTGAAGGCCCCCCGTAGAACATTGGAATACCAAAACGCTGACTGCTGCCAAAGGCAATATCAGCACCCCATTCTCCCGGAGGAGTTATCATCACAAGTGCCATCAGGTCGGTAGCCACAGCAACCATGCAATCGGCAGCGTGTGCCTTTTCCACAAACGTACGGTAATCATCCACGTTCCCATTGCTGTTTGGGTACTGAATTATAGCGCCAAAGAAAGATTTTTCTAAAGAGACAGTTCTGAAATCGCCAGTAACTATCTCAATACCTCTATATTTCATTCGCGTTTTTAGCACGGCAAGAGTTTGCGGGAAGATATTTTCATCGACGAAGAGTGTATCTGCATTATTCCTGACCTGGCCGCGGCTTCGTAATGAATGCATCATAGTAGCTGCTTCTGCGGCTGCAGTAGCCTCATCAAGCAACGAACAGTTTGAGAGCGGTAATGCCGTTAGTTCACTTACCATTGTCTGAAAGTTGAGCAGTGCTTCCAGGCGGCCCTGTGATATCTCAGCCTGATAAGGTGTGTATGAGGTGTACCAAACGGGGTTTTCAAACACATTGCGGTATATAGCCGCAGGAGTAACAGTATCATACCATCCCATACCGATGTAAGATGTGAAAATACGGTTTTGAGATGCTATCTGAGCAATCTCTTCGGCATACTCCGCTTCCGATAGAGCCTTGGGCAGCGACAGAGGCTCCGCCAAACGTATATCCGAGGGAATTGCCTGATTTATAAGTTCTTCCATAGACGACAATCCTATTACTCCCAACATCTTTTTTTTATCGGCCTCATTGATACCGATATGGCGGTTTTTAAATTGTTCCATTTCCATCATAATGAAATATACAGGTAAAATCTGTTTTTATATTATTGTTTATTATTAATAATTCTCGCTTCATGCAATAAATTAATTTTCACTTAAGGTGTCAGGTTGCAATTCCTGCAAAAGAGTTGTTCTTTTTTTCGAACCCTATTGTAGTAGCAGGCCCGTGACCGCAATAGACGACTGTTTCGTCAGGCAGCGAGAATAGTTTTGAATGAATACTATCAAGAAGCTCGTCATAACTGCCCCCGGGGAGATCGGTACGTCCAATGCTTGTGTAAAAGAGAGCATCTCCGCTGAAGACGCATCCTGCATCTTCACTGTAGAACACTACACTACCGGGTGAATGGCCTGGTGTATGTATCACCTTCAGTGATTGATTTCCAAAAGCGATAATATCCTGGTCATTAAGGTAATTTCCAATTTCAGGTTTATAATTTGAGTTTGAGTTAGGAATTCCAAACAGTCGTAATTGTCCTGGTATATCATTAAGCAAAAATTCATCAGCTTTGTGACACTCAAGAGTGAGTTCAAACTGTGAAGCAAGTGTGTTTACACCGAAAATATGATCGAAATGTAGATGTGTGTTCAGCAGGTGTTTTACCACAAAGTCATGGTCGAAAAGATAATTAAGCAATATCTCCTTCTCATCAGCATAAAAACAGGCTGCATCAATTACTACGCACTCTTTTGTTTCGTCTGACAAAACGTATGTATTCACTCCCAGTGGATTAAATTCGAATGTTTTTATCTTCATACAAATAAGATCAATATCCGTTCAATTCTCAAAGCGAAATTCTTACCACAAATATAAAGCTTTCTTTTGAATTTACCGGTTTTAAGCTAAAGATAAAATATTCAACATGTAGGGAAGGGCGCTTTTGCTTTTTGTACAGTATTTCAACCTGTGATGATTAAAGAAAGATAAAACATTCATCAGATAGGGACATATACCAATTTCTTCGTTTCAAAAAAAGGCTCTGAAAAATAGTCAGAAAGAGAGACTACTTCTGCAATCCTTTTAAAAGGGTGCAGTTCGGCTGTCAGGTCGCCACCTTTCAGGGAAAAGGCCCCGTTAGGAAGTGCATTTATATGTTCTTTGGAGATATTTTTGCGTGTAAGCCTTATAAGTTCCGGCAACGGCATCACTGCGCGGCTCACGATATAATGGAACTTCCGTTTCTCATCTTCAACCCGCGAATGTATGACATCTACATTTGCTAATCCCAACGACTTTGATACTTCGGCCGCCACCCTGATCTTTTTTCCTATACTGTCGAGAAGTAAAAATTGCACATCCGGGAAAAGAATGGCCAGTGGTATTCCCGGGAAACCTCCTCCAGTGCCCACATCCATAATGAACGTACCAGGTGCGAAGGATGTGTATCTGGCAATGGCCAGTGAATGCAACACATGATGCAGATAGAGATTATCAATATCTTTGCGGGATATCACATTAATCTTGGCGTTCCAGTCAGAATAGAGCCCGAAAAGAGCATCAAACTGTTTTTTCTGATTATCTGCAAGATACGGGAAATAGGCCTCAATAATCTTCACTGTAATCCGGCTAATTTATAAGCTATGCTGTTTTCTCTCAACAGTGACCGTATCAAACTGTAGGGAATAAATACCTGAGGTGCATCAAGCTGGTAAGCTGAATACTCCCCCTTGTTGTATGTATAAATAATCCCTTTGTCATTCAACAGGAAATTTTTGTTAGGAACAATTTCAAGGACACCAAAATAGCCCAGATCTTCCAGTTCCTCCACCGTTTTAACGTTGTTCTTATCCAGTAACGAAGCAATGATAAGGCTTTGCAATGCAATATCGTACCCGGCATTGAATATTTCGTTTTCGGTCACCTGTTGTCCCGTATTAAGATTAATCACGTAATTGCGATACGAATCGTACGATGTTGATCCCCCCTTGTTGTTTGACTGTCTTACCTGAAAGGCAAGCACTCCTGATCGATTAAATACGATTGAATCGGAAAGGCTTTCATAGTATGAGTAGAAAACATCTTCCGGGAAGTGTTCACTTTCTAAGAGGTCAATGCCTGGAATCAGGGTATTCATCTCCAACATATCAATCGCAGACTCCCGGTAGGTAGTTGCATCGTAGTTATAATTTTCGATATAATTATTCACATAGGCTTTAACCGCTTCTGCAGGTGCCAGCGAGTCATACGGTTGACCCAGCATGCTTTTGACAAAAAAACGCTGCAGGGTATCAAGACTTGCCTTACCGCTATTCACAGGGTAAACAAACTCCACCCTTATGTCGCAGTATGGTTTGGTTGTGTCTTCTTCCAGATAGCTGCGTTCAGCCAACATGATTGTGTCAAATCCGACACTGTTTTCAGTTTTGAACATGCTCCTTCCATTGTTGTTGCAAGAGAAAAACAATAACACTGCCATAACAGGCAGCAGGAAAACCTGCATGATATTTCGTTCCTCCATTGAGAAATATTTTATTATAATTGATACAAAATTACACTTTTTATCCGGATTATTAATTTATCATCCGATGAAAAATTGTTTTATTATTAATAACTGTGCAGGCAGGGGGCATACCTCCCCTATCATTTCTCCTTACGTACTGTTCTGCATAAAGCAGTTAAACTTGTTTTCATCCTCTACTCGTCCGGTTTACTTTAAAAACAGGTCCAGAATCAAGGAGAATTGCAGTAGTACGCTACCGTTTACAATGTCTGTATCAAATATATATCCAAATGCATTCACCAATACACCTATCATTATCCTTTCCGGGAAACGGGTATTTTTAATAATGCAATGGTCGAAACCGGCGTTCACCTTTACAAGCATACATCAGGTGCATTCACAATTCTGTCTATTAAGCCGCTCAATCTCTTGCGTTGTTAAATTCCTTAGTACCTGGATGATTCTAATTTTTGCACCAAAAATACAAAAAGAAATCAACAACTAAGTATCCGCCTGCAGACCATCTCGGCGCTGATTACCGCCATGGGGAGTCCCGCCCCGGGTGTGGTGGAAGCGCCCACGTAAAAGAGGTTTCCATACTCCTCATCGAAGTTCTTCGGACGGAGGCCGCCGATCTGACTTAGGCGGTGCGACAGCCCCAGTCCGCTCCCCATGTAGAGGTTGAACTGCTTCTCCCACTCCTGCGGGGTGTAGATGGTGCGTGTGACTATGTGGGGCATGATGTCTATGCCGATTCTTTTGGATAAGTCGGCCAGAATACTGTCGGCAATCTCGTCACGGTCGCTCCAGTCGGGCTTGTACTGCAGGTTGGGCACGGGACATATAAAGAAGAGGCTCTCGCATCCCTCCGGTGCGCATCCGGGGTTATGCTTTGAAATGGCGTTCACGTAGAAGTAAGGTTTCTGCAGCGAGTCGGGGTTCTTTAGTACGTTATGGGCATATGTCTCGAAGTTGGAGCCAAGGAAGTAGTTGTGCAGGTCGAGGCCCGGCAGCTTACGGTCGATACCGACATAGGCAGTAAGGTAGCCCATGGTCCACTCCATCTTTTGCAGCTTCGTCTCGGAGTACTTCTTCCTATGCAGCACGCGTCCCCGGAAGAGCGCCGCATCGGCGTTGACCAGGAAGATATCGGCTTCGTAGTGATTGCCCTCGCTGTCGGTAAGGCGTGTTATGCGGTCACACTCCACCTCTGCCGCGGTGATCTCGGTATTAAAGAGGAAGGTGGCGCCTCGCTGTTTCAGCACATCTACTATCCCCTCCACTATCCGATACATGCCGCCCTCCACGTTGTGGTAGCCATCGTGCCGGAACTCGGTGTATGAGAGCAGGCTGTAGATAGCCATAGTGTCGAAAGGGGTGCGTCCCAGGAAAAATGCCACCAGCGAGACGATCTGCCGTGCCTCCTGTGAGTCGAAGTACTCCTTAACATGTTGCCAGAACATCTTCATCAGTACGGGGATATGCACCGGGTTGACCTTCATCAGGGCGACGAAGTAGTCGAGGTAATTGTCGAAATTACTACGGATTACAATGTCGAAGGTGTCGTGGAAGAGGACGCCCGACTTCTTAAGGTAGCGCTCCATCTTCGCCTCGAAACCGGGTTCGATGTCGCGGAACTGCTCTGCCAGCTTCCTGATATCCTTGTAGAGGCGGAAGTTGCGCCCATCGGCGAAGTGCACCGAATAGAGCGGATCCAGCTCCACGAATCGGAAGGGCATCTCCACACCGCAGAGCTTCAAAAAGTCGGTAAAGACGTAAGACATGCTGAAGAAGCTGGGACCGGTGTCGAAGGTGAACCCATCCTTCTCGATGCGGTTAAGCCTTCCTCCGGGGCAACTGTTCTTCTCGAGGAAATGCACATCGTATCCCTTGCTTTGCAGCAGCAGTCCGCTAGCGAGGCCACCAAGCCCCGTGCCGGTGATGATCACTTTCTTTTTCATTTTATATGGTTTGCTTCCAGGTTGCCATGTCACTGTTCAGGTAAGCCCGGTAGATGGCCTCCTTCTCTCCTGCTGTTACAAGAACGGAGCAGAGGGTAAAAATTAACAGAAAAACAACTAAAAGCTTCAAAATATGAACTTTAAATTTTTAAACATCAAACTATGAGTCCTCTCCGAAAACCTCAAAACCCAATTTTATCGGTTTGTAACTTATTGAATATCAACGATCATCTTATGAAATTTTCAAGAAAAAAGACTTATCGGAGGAGACTCAACTATGGGCCATTAAACGTTATATCGTTCCAGTGCCCGTTGTCGGGCGAAAGTGTGTCCGATCACCGGTGCGGGGTATTGTGGCGTTCCCAGCTCAGGGATCCAGCGACGGATATACTCTTGTCGTGGATCGAACCGTTTCTGTTGTTCCGCTGGATTAAAGATCCGGAACCAGGGCGCAGCATCGCATCCGGTACCGGCCACCCACTGCCAGTTACCGTTGTTGGCCGCCAGATCGTAGTCGAGCAATTTCTCCGCGAATCGGGACTCACCCCACCTCCAGTCGATGAGCAGGTGCTTGGTGAGAAAGCTGGCGGTAATCATCCGCACCCGGTTGTGCATGAATCCGGTAGCGTTCAACTCCCGCATACCCGCATCTACCAGCGGGTAGCCGGTGTTGCCATTGCACCAGAGGTAGAAATCCTCCTCGTTGTTCTCCCAGAGGACCGCCTCGTACTTCTTCCGGAAAGGCCCTTCCGTTACATAAGGGAAGTGCCAGAGTACCTGCATGAAAAATTCACGCCATATCAGTTCCTTCAGGTAGGCCTCGTTGAGTAGCGAGGCGCGCAGTACCAGTCGGCGGATGCTGACAGTGCCAAATCGCAGGTGCACACCCATGCGTGTTACACCATCCTGCAGCGCCGGAAAGTCGCGTGTGCGATCGTAGGTTGCGATCACTCCGTCGTCTGCCTCAGCAGGAGGAAAGCAGAAACCGGGATCATGGAACCCGGTCTCCTCTATTGACAGCACCGGAGGAATCTCATGCAACAGGTTGTCCAGCATTTCTTCCGAAGGATAGAATACCTGTTCCCCTACATGATACTTCAGCAGCCAGGCACGGGAGTAAGGCGTATAGACGATGTAAGGCTTACCCGCAGCGGTGAGGATATCCTCTTTATGGAAGATTACCTGGTCCTTGTATTGTCGGAACGGCACCCCTCTTCGCGCAAGTAGCTGTTCCACCTTTCGGTCGCGCGTGATGGCATAGGGTTCGTAGTCCTCGTTGCAGCAGACCGCCCCAATTTGGTAATCGGCCAGCAGCTTTTCGAAGATCTCTTCCGGCTTGCCCTGCAGACAGAGTACACCGGAGTTGTATTGTTGTCGCAGCCGCCTGTTCATCGTCTCAATCGCAGAAAAGATAAAGGCAACCCTACGGTCCTCTTTCTCCCTGAGTGCACCCAGTATCTCAGTGTCGAAGATAAAAAGCAGCAGCACCGGGCAACCGGAACGCAGTGCCTGCCAGAGGGCATGGTTGTCTTCCAGCCTAAGGTCGCGCCGCATCCAGCAGACGGTCACCGGATTTTCCTTTCGAGTACTTTTTATTACCGCATCAGCCAGTTTTGTTATTTTTTCGGACATCTATGTTTAATTAAATATGATTATTCACTTTTCACATGTTGCTTTTAATAAGAATGCAACTATATACTCCGCCCCTTCCAGCGGAACGTTTTTTTTCTTTTGTTGACGAGCGAGCGTAGTATAAAGACTCCCAGCATCAGTTGTTGCGGGAGGAACAGCAGCAGGTTGTAACCCGCCTTCAGACCTGCTGTCAATGATGCAGCAATTCGGGCGAGGAGGGTGGTAGCAAGCCAGAGCCAGAGTCCGTCACATCTCCCCGCGACGATGAAGACAATGAAGCCGAGAGAGGTGACCAGCCAGTAGAGGATCGCAGCCGGCGATGAGTTGCCGAAGAAGTATGTGACGTTCTTCGAGAAACCTTCCACCGCTTCCGGCAGGGAGCGATACATGCGGCAGCGCACCCCCTCAATGCCGGTGAGGCAGCTCACCCGCCTGCGTTCCCGCTTCAGATAGCGGGCAATCTCGATATCCTCCGCCCGGCTTTTCGGGAACTGCCGGTGAGGCTCAAGCTCTTCATAGGTTTTACGCTTGAACATCATAAACTGCCCGTTAGCAGCTGACAGCGAGGATAAACCCGATAGGCGCACCAGCGGGAGTGGCAGCAACGTGAGCAGGATAATCTGCATATTGGGCACGGTAATCTTCTCACCGATGGAGCGCATCTCCTGTGTAGGGAAGATGCTCATCAGGTCGCATTGCCACCGTTGCATATAGCACATGGAACGGTCGATCACTCCCTCTCCCACCCTAACATCGGCATCGAGGAAGAGGAGGTAGTTACCTGTTGCTTCCTTTGCCAGGCGGCAGCAGGCATGGTTCTTGCCAGACCAGCCGCCGGGCAATTCGCCACCGCGTATCAGCCGGATGCGGAAATCGTGTGCGGCAAACTCTTCTACAATCCTTGCGGTATCATCGGCGGACTGGTCGTCGAAGACGATGATCTCCCGGATACGGTCTGAGACAGTAACAAGATCGTTTAACAACCTGACAATGTTCGTCTCCTCGTCGCGCGCGGGTATCAGCAACGACAAGCTTGGCGGCTGTATTGCATCTTCACGCTCCGGCAGCCGCTCCCGGAAAAAGAGGTTAACCAGTGCTACCAAAAGTTGTATCAGCGCAAAGGCAAGAATAAGGCAGGCTATGTATTCCGTCATTCGGTCCGTGATGTTTGGAGGGTTAGACAATCGGAATAAAACCGGTTATAGGCTTCCTCCAGCGCTTCGCGGCGGAACTGCCCTTCATAATCGTGCAGGTATATGGTGAGTGATGGTTTCGGATGCGCCAGGTAGTCTATCATGTTGACCGACATAAGCAACTGAACCATACCTTCCCTACCCTGCAGGATGCGCTCGATTCCCTTCTCGAAGTGGAAGCTCTTGCAGTAGAGCGACTGCAACCTGCCCTGAGGGTATATTAGCACCATGTTGCCCTTATCTTGAAGCAGTGATGATGCATACCGGAGTGAATACAATGCCTCCCGGCTATTCCTCTTCACCGAAAAAGCTCCGGTGTAGTTGAAAAAGCGGAAACGGAGCAACTGATCTTCCTGCATCATGAAATGAATCTTGCGCTTTACCACCTCCAGCTTGAGGTACATCGCCCAGAAGCCGTCCCACCAACCAATGTGGTTACCGATCAGCAGCACTGGAAACCCCCGGTCCGCGAATGTACCCTCTACTGTCACTTGGTGGAAATGTCTTTTCAGCAACCAGCGGGTGTAGTGCTGGAAGAATGGGTAGATGAAGAAGTGGTGTCTTGAGCGAAGCATCTAAGTCTCTATTCGATATAATTGATAATACAGCGAATCAATTAATTAACAGTATAAACAGAAAGAAAAGCGTCTGCACTATGAAGAGCGGCAATGCCATCGGGTTGCGGTCGCTGACCTTCATCATGTAGCGTATTGTATGGAAGATGACAGCCAGCAGCCCCCACATAAGGTAGTTCTGTATGGGGATTACATCCTCTTGCCACGACCACATGTCCATCTTGGGAGCTACATGTTCCATGACCAGGTCATAACCCACCATCATCAGCGAGGGCCACACGATGCCGTCGAGCAGGTTACACTGCATCGGGGTGAAGATGGCCGATGTAAGATAGATCATCAACACCCAGCTGAGCCCGATAAACGGCGGTGTACCGGCAATCCTGGGTCCCAGTCCGCTACCGTAAAGGTAGCTGCCGAACAGCGCGCCGGTGTTGACTCCCCACATCTCAACCATGAAGCCGGCGGTGAAGACAAAGGTGTAAAAAACAATCCTTTTTAGCTGCCCCCCACTCCGGCGGCCGCTATCGTACCATATGAGCAGCAAGAACGAGAGCAGCAATACCAACGGCGTCAACAGCATAAAGGCCCCGTGCGTAAGGGGTATGCTGAACCCGACGACTCCCACTCCATAGATCACCACGATGCGGCGAACCATATTCTTCTCCTTGAGGGTATATTTTGTCACGTACCGGCTGAACGCTGAAAAATCAATTTAAACCACTCGGTGAAGCGACCTGAATACAGTCTCAACTCCTCATGCAGCGCCTCCGAAGTAACGTATCTCCACTCATCAACTTCATCGGGGTGTGGCCGTGGAACCTCATCGCTGGTCAGGGAGAAGACCCTATCGTACTCATACTCGGTCAGCTCCTTATCCACCTTTGCCCGGTAAATGAAGTCGAAAAGATGCTCCAATTCTCCTTCGGCAGCGATACCCATCTCCTCCTGCAGCCTGCGACGGGCTGCATCGGCATGTGCTTCTCCCGGCAATGGGTGTGTACAGCAGGCGTTGGACCAGAGGCAGGCAGAGTGGTACTTTCCAGCGGCACGGCGGTGCAGGAGCCAGTCGCCGGAAGAGTTAAATACCAGCACCGATACTGCACGGTGCAACGTAGGATGGCGGTGTGCTTCCATTTTCTCCATGGTCCCGACAGGATTGTCCTGCTCGTCGACCAATTGCACCAGGTTTTGTATTTCTGTCATATGATCTGCATATGTAATTTGTGTTTGAGGACGGCACCGGAAAGCAACCGGAACTTTTCGGCATTGGGGATTCGTATTCTTCTGGAAATCAATTCACAGGCAGGTGTTTCACGGATCTTGTCCAGTAAACGCACATAGTATCGGTAGGCAGTATGAACGGCAAGGCGTGAGTTGTCGGGCAACCGCCGAATCCCCTTGAGGGCCTCGGCAAAATCGGCCTTGATATCATCCACCAGCTCCAGTTTGGTTTGCTCATTAAAATGCTTCAAAGAAAAGACGGGAAAGTAAATACGTCCCAGCTCCAGCACATCGTGCCGCAAGTCACGCAGGAAATTGACTTTCTGAAAAGCTGAGCCAAGGCGCATAGCCGGCATCACCAGTTCTCCGAACAACTGTTCGTCATGGTCACAAAAAACCCTGAGGCACATCAACCCCACCACGTCCGCCGATCCATAGATATACCATTCAGTCTCGAGCCTGGTGGTATAAATCTTCTTCTCCAGGTCGGCACGCATGCTGGCCAGGAATGCCCGGACATAGGCATCATCGATGCCGTAGCGGTTGACGGTGAGCAAGAAGGAATTGATCACCGGGTTTGAACTTACGCCCTGCTCCAGAGCAAAATAGTAGTCCGCCTCGAACCGGTCAAGCAGAATTTTTTGGTCACAGCCGTGGAACGAGTCAACGATCTCATCGGCCAACCGCACAAAGCCGTATATACCGTGAATTGCTTCCCTAACAGGCGAAGGAAAGAGCTGTGTAGCAGAGTAGAAAGAAGTACTGTAGTGCCTAGTCACCTCGCGGCTCATCCCAAAGGATAGCTTGCAATATTTCAAATAGCCGGTGTCTTCTGTGATCATCTGTCAATATTTTTAAAAAGTGGTGCACCATCAGCTTGTAAATATCAGAGACAAATGTAATTTGTTTTTTGAAATTTCACAATCAACACATTAAATCCGCCTGCCATTTAACTATTTATAACTGATTTAAATACTATTGAGTAGGTATGCTGATTACTCCCCTGCCCTATCATTCGAATAGATAAAAGGAGCTCAGATCTGTACTGATCTGTTATGTACTAAATTAGATTTAAAAAACATATATACACAAATATTTTCTTTATGTTATACAACATATTTTTGAACATTATGTTAATCTGATGTTATCAGCTAAACTTCTTTTTGTCAATCATTCAACAAGTTCCATCAGGTCCCGGTAAATTGTTTTCACAAATATGTTTATTCATGGTAATTGTTTAACACGGAAAATATTTTACATCATTTATAATATTTTTTTACTTGACCACCTTTATTTGAATGCTGCTTGCACATGGCTATTGATATAAAGTTTTTATCACTATTGTGCCTCTACAAATTGTTATTTTCCAATAATTGTTGTGCTCCTAAACATTTGCATTAAATTTTAAAAGTGATGGGTTAATTTTCCTCTCATTTCGACAGTCGGCATAATAATGTTTATTAGCTGATTGATCGAGCAATAGAGCAATAAATTTATTTTATTATCTAGCAACAATTATATCAATTATGTTGATTAGCATAGTAACATGCCAGACATAATAAAAGAGGGGATGAATAATCCGACTATTCATCCCCTCCGTTTTATTTTGAAATTGTAATATCAATAAGAATTTCCGTCTGTTTTAAGATCTTCAAGACTGAGTTTTTTCCTTTCAAGGGCCCTCCATGCGTAGAAAATATAGGCAACTACCACAGGGACAAAGAGAGATACTATTGCCATTACCGAGAGAGTGAATTCACTCGACGATGAGTTTTGCAGGGTTAGAGAACTCTGCAGGTCAATTGAAGAGGGATAGTAGGCCGTATTGTTATATCCTGCCACCAGAAACAACATGGTTACGGTAACTACTGTTCCTGCACCTGCAAACCATATACCTTTTTTGAATTTCAAATTGAAAACGGTATTGAAGATACCGTACAACACTGACACAACTCCCATTATAAAGAGCACCATCACTATCGGCATATCAATAAAATTGCTCAAATACTTCATTTTTTCCAGATAAACAACCTTTGTGACTGGGTTTAAAGCGTAACCTTCAGCCAAGAGTGTCCAAATAAGAAAAACAAGAAAAAACAAAACAAAAGGTACTCCATTATATAGGGTAAACCGGCGTGATCTCTTTTCCAGATCTTTATGATCGAGGCGATTCACAAAAAAGAGGCTTGCCAAAGTTCTTGAAAGGAACAATACCGCGAGTCCCAGGCTCAGGTTTCTTACATTGGCCAGCAGTTCTAGTCCATGAAGCGGATTTTGCCACTGGCTTATAACAGGGCCTGAACCTCCCAAAACAGCAATATTAGCTTTTCCTACAGTAAATTCCGAACCTGTGAAAAATGTTGCAACAACCACGCCAAGCAGAAAAGTACCTATCACTCCATTTAAAAACAGCAACATACGATAAGCACCTGCTCCAAATATATTACCAGGTTTGGATTGAAACTCGTATGATACTGCCTGCACGACAAAGCTGAAAAGGAGGATCATCCATGCCCAGTATGCTCCGCCGAAGCTGGTAGAATAGAAAAGAGGGAACGAGGCGAAAAAAGCCCCCCCAAAGGTTACAAGTGTTGTGAACGTATATTCCCATTTGCGTCCCAAGGCATTTACAAGAAGTTTTTTTTCATCCTCCTTTTTAGAGAGTGAATTAAGCATGGACTGTCCCCCTTGCACAAACATCAGAAACACAAGGAGCCCTCCCAGAAGTGACATTATGAACCACCAGTATTTTTGTAGAAAATCATATGTAATCATAGTTTTAATCTTTAATTCTGTTCAACCTTGTAAAATCAGTTATTTTTCGATACTAACTTATCCGGGCCTTTTTTAATCTGTTTTATCATAATTGTCACCTCTGCAACAAGTAATCCTGTGAATAACACTGCGAACAAGATAAAGGTGGTGATGACATTCCCCGGAGATACTGCTGAAGCAGCTGATTGTACAGGAAGTATATCCTGAATAGTCCATGGCTGGCGGCCTACTTCGGCTACCACCCATCCCAGCTGTCCCGCAATATATGATAACGGAATACTCCACAGGGCAACATACTGAAGCCAACTGGCTGTGCTCATGCTTTTCCTGTACAGGTAGTAGAGTATTACAAAAAAGAACAGTATAAAGTAGAAACCAATAACCACCATCAGATGAAAGCTGTAAAAGGTAAGTGGCACATTGGGAATAAGATCCTCACCTTTTTCCAGGTAACCATATCCGAAATGTGCATAGTTTTCCCTTAGAACAGTTTCATAATTGGCAGCTGCCACAGCAGCAGCTGCAGCTGCTGCTGAATTGCCAGAATTAATAGCTTCATTCTCCTCCTTTCTGGCTGCCTGATAATCTGCAAGCGTCTGAATAGCCTTCCTTCCACGGGCCTGTCTCTCTTCAAACGACAATGCCACTGTGCCGTCCTGAAGTATGTATCCTCCATCTACAATATCTTTTATTCCCGGGACGAAAGCATTAATATTTCTGTATCCAAGGAGTGATAAGAGCTTTGGTATCTCAAGTTTGAAAACGTATGGGTTCACATCATCGTTGTATGCTTTCTTGGCAGGATTCAACATACCGATAGCAACTAGCCCGGCGCCCGATTTTCCCTCATATAGGCCCTCCATGGCTGCAAGCTTCATCGGCTGTTTTTGTGATACCTGATAAGCTGAGCCATCACCCGTAACTGCAAGCATAACAAAGGCGACCAGCCCTACCAGTGAACTTATTTTCAAAGTCTTTATAGCAAAATCAACGTGCCTCTTTTTAAGAAGATACCACGAAGATATTCCCACTGCGAAACTGGCACCAACACCCCATGCTGAAAAGGTAGTATGAAGAAATTTATTATATGCTACCGGCGAGAAGGCTACTGCCCAGAAATCCACCATTTCGTTACGCACTGTTTCGGGATTAAATTCCATCCCTGCAGGATATTGCATCCATGCGTTTGCAACCAAAATCCAGTATGCGGATAAGGAGGCGCCGATAAAAACCAGCCAGGTTGATGCCAGATGCATCTTCTTGCTTACCCTGTTCCAGCCAAAAAACATGATAGATATGAATGTAGCTTCCATAAAGAAAGCAAAGATACCTTCTATAGCCAAGGGAGCACCAAATATATCTCCAACAAACCAGCTGTAGTTCGACCAGTTTGTCCCAAACTGAAACTCAAGGATAATTCCTGTTGCAACGCCTATTGCAAAGTTTATCCCGAAGATTTTCTGCCAGAACCTGGTAGCACTTTTCCATTTCTCATCTCCTGTTTTCACATAGATGCTTTCCATTATTGCCATAATAAGCCCCAAACCGATTGTGAGCGGTACAAACAACCAGTGGTATCCTGCAGTGAGAGCAAATTGCGCTCTAGACCAATTAACTGTAAACACATTTAGTAGATCCATAAATTGTATATTTTATTTAATTATTCCGCTTATGGCGCTTTTTCAATTAGTTCAGTACTCACGTGCCGCGCTTTGTCAGCATCGTTATTATACCTTGAGTTTAATAGATTCGGGAAGAAGAAAGGTTTTAAAATAAAGAACATGATGATTAGTTTTATGATAACCACTATCCACAATGTCTTTCCCAGACGGCTCATGTTTAGGAATCCGTCGCGAAACATTTTAAACCAGTTGAACTTTTCCGGGGGTTTGATTATTTCTATTTCCATAATTACTGTGATTTAAATTAGAGCAAAGGTCAAACTCTTTTGCCTTATGCTTAACTAAGAAATAGCCTGATTTATATAAGCCTCTATCAGCAACAGTTCCGGCCCCTGGTAAAATGGCTGTGCCATCAGCAATACATGTAAAATCACCTGAATTCATTTTACGAATAACTTTCATTCACATGGCTGTGCCGGCAGCATTACATGAAAAGCACCGGGATAAGCTTAAGCATGCCCCATTCCGCCAAGAGGCGGCAAAAACCCGAGATCGTTCTGAACACGAATAGAACCGTTATGTTGCTCAAACTTATCAATATTATCCTTCAGTGCCATCAACAACCGTTTAGCATGTTCAGGAGTGAGGATAATTCTCGATTTTACTTTTGCTTTTGGAACACCGGGGACGATGCGAATAAAATCAATAACAAACTCAGATGAGGAGTGGGCAATAACTGCAAGGTTAGAATATACACCCTGAGCTATCTCGTCGCTCAATTCAATTTGTATCTCGTTTTCTTTATTTAAATTTTCCATTATTGATTCGTATCAGGTTCATTTAACTTAGTTCTCTTCTCGCAATGGCATAAAACAAGCGAGAATTTCCCCTGCTCGTTTATATTAACGCTATCAGCGAAGTTAATATGTACAGCAAAGAAAAAGAAATTTTTGTTATCTGCAAAAAAACAGAAGATATTCTTAATAAATCTTTCACTATTTACTAAGAATATCTTTAATTGCGTTATGAATGCCTAAAACATGCTTATACCCTATTACTATACTTAGTTGGGTATTCTCAATTCAATTCAGTTTGGCTATTATTTCATTAAGTGAATCTTTTGCATCGCCCAAAAGCAGATGAAGACCTTCGGTTCGTCTGTAGAGAGGGTTGTCTACACCTGCATACCCAGGGTTGAGGTCGTAATTGCAGATAAAAATCTCCTTGGCCTGATCAACATTCAGTACCGGCATGCCAAAGATGGGTGTATCCTTTGCTTCACGGGCAGCAGGATTTATTACATCATTAGCACCAATAACTATGGCAACATCTGTTGTAACAAAATCATCATTTACTGCATCCATTTCAAACAGTTTTTCGTAGGGAACATCAGCTTCAGCAAGAAGTACGTTCATATGACCGGGCATACGTCCGGCTACAGGATGAATAGCATACTTGACTTCGGCACCGTTAGCCTCCAGAATGTCGGCAAGCTGGCGTACCAGGTGTTGAGCCTGAGCAAGTGCCATACCGTAACCGGGTACAATAATTACAGATTTTGCCGATTTCAATATCTCTTCGGTTGTTTTTTCTGACACCTCCACAGATGCCACCTCTATGGGTTCATGTTCATCATTGCCAGGAACCGCGGCACCAGTAATAACATCATGAGATAAGCCAATCTGATCAGGGATCTTTCCTGTAACCGCTATTTTTCCAGTAACCGATGTCTTGCCGGTGAGAATATCTTTCAGGCTCCGGTTCATTGCCCTGCACATAATCTGTGTAAGCAAAAGCCCTGAAGCCCCTACAATACCACCCACTGAGACAAGCAAGAGATCGCTGACCGCCATACCGGCAATGGCACCTGCAACACCGCTCAACGAGTTTAGCAAAGATATGGTTATGGGCATATCGGCACCCCCAACCCTAATGGCAAAAGCATATCCGAAAAGTAAGCTTACAATAATACTTACAACCAACGCTATCTCCACACCGAAGGAAATATTTTTCGAAAAAGCGGAAAAGATAGCTGTCATTATCAGAACAATCAGACTGAAGTTCAATATTGCAGAATGATTTTTCCAGATCACTGGCTTCTGAGGCAGAAGCTTATGAAGTTTGCCTGCTGCCACCAGGCTTCCGGTAAGAGTAACCAGGCCTATTATAATTGCCAGTACAGATGTTACATTAACAAAAACCAGATACTCTCCAGCTATAATTCCTATACCCAGGAGAGAGAGTATGCCCACCAGAGCAGAAGCAAGCCCCCCTACACCGTTGAACAACGCAACAAGCTGAGGCATCTGTATCATTTTTACCCTCACGGCAAATGCACCTCCAATGAGAACACCTACCAGCATAAAAAGATAAATACTCCACGACTCTAGAATATTATTGAAGAGTAATGTGACTATAATAGCTAAAAAAACGCTAAAAGCGCTAATCAGATTTCCAGCGACAGCCGTCTTAACTCTGCTCATCAGCGAAATACCTAACAAAACGGCAACAGACAACAGTGCACAGATGATGATATAAACAGTACTGCTCATAATTTTTTCTTCTTTTTATCAAACATTTTAAGCATTCTGTGAGTCACTCCAAAACCGCCCACCACATTCACCGTCGCAGCAATAATGGCTATACCGCCTAACAATTGCCCCAACAGCCTACCTCCGCTGTCAACAGCTATAAGAGACAACCCTACTGCAGCCACTGCTCCAAGAAGGGTGATGCCCGACAATGCATTCATGCCTGACATCAAAGGGGTGTGCAGCAGGCTGGGTACATTTTTAATAATCAGGTAACCCACAACTGATGCGGCAATAAAAACCAGTACTAAAAAGATTGGATTCATAATTTTTCAACTGTTTAAAATGTAATTAAGCATCTGCTTAACCGCTAATGCATTTTTGATGTATATAACTTTTTTTGAATATTATAATCCCATAGCTTCACGTGCGCCCTCATGTACTACCTCGTGGTTATGAGTCACCAGAATCGATCCTGTTATCTCATCTTTAAGATCAAGCACTATCTGACCCTCTTTAATAAGATAATTCACCAGATTATAAACATTATTTGCAAACATCCAGGTGGAGCTTGCAGGAATTAAGCCGGGAATATTTTTTATGCCACCAATGGTCACATTGTGTTTCACCTCCTTTGTTCCGGCAGGGGTGATCTCGCAGTTCCCCCCCTGGTCTATTGAGATGTCAACTATTACAGAACCCTTCTTCATCTCTTTCACCATATTTTCAGTGATGAGTATTGGAGCTACCTTGCCGGGTATCAGCGCACTAAGAAAGATGATATCCATCTCACATAGTACTTTACTCAACGTCTCTCTTTCCTTCTGTATCCACTCTTCTGATAGCTTTTTAGCATACCCCCCTTCACCCATAGCCTTCTCAGCAGGTACACCCGAATCAATCACTTTGGCGCCAAGGCTCTTAGCTTGCTCATTTGCAGCGGGACGGATATCCATGGCATAGGTTACCGCACCCAGCCTCTTAGCAGTTGCCAGAGCCTGTAATCCCGCTACCCCTGCACCTATAACGAGTACATTGGCAGGTTTAAGCACTCCCACAGCTGTGAACATTTGCGGCATAAAGCAGGGAAGGTCATTTGCAGCCATTATCATTCCCTTATATCCGGCACACGTGCTCATTGAGGTGAGAGCATCCATATGCTGTGCCCTCGATATACGCGGAATACCATCAAGAGTAAGGCTCGTCACACCTGCTCCGGCAAGTTTTTTCACCATCTCATGATTTCCGGGAGAGGCAGGATGTATAAAGGTGATGAGATACTGTCCCCGGTGCATCATATCCACTTCGTGCCTGTTTTCTTTTTCGTTGAACAGCGGTTCTTTTACTTTCAGAATAAGGTCGGCTCTTTTAAATAGTTGCTTCGGGCCGGGGATCAGTTCAGCCCCTACGCCTGCATATTGCTCATCATAATAGTGGGAATTTTCTCCTGCTCCGGTTTCCACAAGGACCGTTAACCCATCCTTAACAAATTTTTTCACGGTTTCTGGAGTTGCAGCAACACGGGCTTCACCCCGCATAATCTCTTTAGGTATTCCTATAATCATAATAACTAAATTGTAAGTTAAAGTAAAATAATATTAGAATAAGTGATAGTTAACTTGAAAGATATTGTCCTCAACTGAATAATGATCTGTAAGCTGACTTATCGAAAGACAAAAATAGCAAAAATAATTTGTTTAACAACCGTTTTTGGTAATTATCAATCAGATGGATTTTGTTTTTTTCACCACCTGATAATCATTTTTAAACACTCTTTCGGATTATAATTTCTCTAATTACAGATTTAATCGTATTTTTGTGATAATATTTTGATAATTCTTAAAAATAAAAAACAATTAGTACAATGGTAAGTTATAAAGAATTGGGTCTTGTAAACTCAAGAGGGCTTTTTAAAAAAGCTATTGATGGCGGATATGCTATCCCCGCTTTTAATTTCAACAACATGGAACAATTGCAGGCCATTATATCTGCTTGTGTTGAAACCAAGTCCCCTGTGATTCTGCAAGTGTCAAGCGGTGCACGTAAATATGCCAACCAGACACTGTTGCGTTATATGGCTCAGGGAGCTGTTCAATATGCCAAAGAACTTGGCTACGAAATTCCAATTGTTCTACATCTCGACCATGGAGATAGCTTTGAACTCTGTAAAGATTGTATAGAAAACGGTTTCTCATCAGTAATGATAGACGGTTCTCACCTCCCTTATGAGGAAAATGTTGCATTGACAAAAAAGGTGGTCGATTTTGCCCATCAGCATGATGTTACTGTGGAAGGAGAATTGGGTGTACTTGCCGGCATTGAAGATGACGTGCAGGCTGAACACCACACATATACCGAACCGGATGAAGTTGTAGACTTTGTAAAACGCACCGGTGTAGACTCACTTGCAATCTCTATCGGCACCTCACACGGAGCCTTTAAGTTCACTCCCGAGCAGTGCACACGCAACAAAGATGGTGTACTGGTTCCTCCTCCTTTGCGTTTCGATATTCTTGAAGAGGTTGAAAAACGAATTCCGGGCTTCCCCATCGTTCTTCACGGATCATCATCCGTTCCGCCTCAGTATGTGGAAACCATAAACAAATATGGAGGTAAGCTGAATGACTCTATCGGCATACCCGAAGAGCAATTGCGCAGAGCTGCAAAATCGTCTGTATGTAAAATAAATATCGACTCTGACGGCCGTCTTGCTATGACAGCTGCCGTGCGTGAGGTATTTGCAACCAAACCGGCTGAATTCGATCCACGAAAATATCTCGGCCCGGCACGTGAAGAGTTGAAAAAGCTCTACATGCACAAAACTGAAAATGTATTGGGTAGCGCAGGAAAAGCGTAACAATCACTATACAGCATAACTGTAAAAAGAGGGTAAAACATAATGTGTTTTTACCCTCTTTTCATGTTTACTCTAAACCTGTCATTTTTATCTCCTTTATCTCCTTTATCTCCGTGAGATTGCCTCCACTTTTTTATTGAATGTGGTCTCTTTGAGCAAGTCATCAAGCGATATATGCATTCTGTAGCGCCAGTAATGCGAAGGATTGGCGGGCACATTAATCCTTTCGTCCGCAATATCGGGATTACGAAGCCTTTCATCTATCGACATCCAGTCCTGCAAGGGAAGAATGACCCACATGGCCGATGATTGGAGATGATGTTCAATAATCTGCAGGCAGATTGCTGTATTACATTCGGCCGGTGCGGTACCCTCTCGATGCAGTACCTCATTATAATAACGTTGTGTTAGTTCCCGGTTTTCAGTCCACCATAAACGGAGGGGCGACATATCATGTGTTGATGTAGTACAAACGGAGAGATAAGGAAGCTTTTGCAGGTCGGTGAAAGTAGCATGCTGATCTTTGGGCATTCGTTCAATCTCCAAGCTCAACATCTGCAATTCATGCATTACCGAAGGTACACAGTCGGGCACCATACCCAGGTCTTCTCCACATACCATCATCGGTGTAGATGAAATAAGCACAGGCAGTTTTTTCATTGCCTGTTCTCTCCAAAAATAGTTATGACGGTTGTAAAAAAATTCGACATAAAGGCGATTAAAAGCCTCTTTTACATTATCATCCAGATACTTGTACGAATAGGTGTATTGTGCCGTAATGCGCGGATGAAAACGATTTTGATCAAGTGGATCTCGAATAAAAAGGACCTCTGTACAAAGAGATAGAAGACCATCGCATATAAGTCGGCTTTTCTTGTCAGACTTACTATCAAATAGGTGTTTGATTTTTTTTTGAGAATCACAAAACGGCTTTAGCTTGAAACGCTGCCAACCCGATACCTCCAGGTAATTCTCCTTTACTTCTTTGGTATATTTATCAAAAATATCCGGTAAAAAATGTTCATGAATAAACGGTTTTACCATTCTCTCTTCATCGAAAGGAATACCTGCCCGGTTAATCTCTTCAGCCCAGTAGGGCAATGCCGGGTTAAAGTGGCCTAATAGTCCTTGTACGGCATCCAGAGGTATTTCCCAGATACGGAAAAATCCCAGGATATGATCGATACGGTATGCATCAAAATAGTCCGCCATTTTTTGGAATCGGCTTATCCACCATGCATACCCGTCCTCCTCCATCGCATACCAGTTGTAAGTAGGAAATCCCCAGTTTTGGCCAAAGAATGAAAAGTCGTCGGGCGGTGCACCGCTTTGCGTATCCATATTAAACAGATTGGGATTGGTCCACGCATCAATACTGTTTCTACTTATTCCGATAGGAATGTCTCCCTTGAGTGTTACACCTCTGCTGTGAGCATACTTCTTTACCCGGGAAAATTGTTTGTGAAGCAGGAACTGCACAAAGAACCAGTAATTAGTCTCATTTTTCGCTTCCGGATAAACTTCAAGCATCCGTTTCAAGCGGGCTTCATCGTAACTACTGAATTCACCCCAGTTTCTAAAGTCAGCCGTACTGTTTTTATCGCGCAGCAGACAGTAGCATGCATATGGAAAGATCCAGGCTTTATTCTTTTCATAAAATACGATGTATTCTTCCGAAGACAGTACTTCCCTACCATCCTGCACGAAGAGATCCCTGCTGTAACGTCTCTTGAGCTTAAGCACCTTTTCATAGTCCAACTTGGGTAGGCAGTTAAGATGTTCCGCCTCTTCCCTGTAATCTTTAAGCTTCTTCTTATCTTTTAAAGGATATTCCATGCACCCCAAATATATTGGGTGGAGTGCATAAATTGATATGCCACTGTATGGATAGGAGTCGCACCATGTGCCCGTGGACGTGGTATCATTCACCGGAAGCAGCTGAATAAGTTGTTGACGGGTAGCCACTGCCCAGTCTATCATCTTGTGCAGATCGGTAAAATCGCCCACTCCAAAGCTTTCGTTTGTTCTCAACGAGAAAACAGGTATTGAAGTACCCACTCCCTTATATGAAAAGTGATGATGATGATATTGCAGAGCCATCTCAGCAAAGAGCCTGTAGTTTTTATGAGCCTTTCCTGCATACAGAATGCGGTTTCCACCATCTTCCCAGTGAATGGCTTTTCCACTTTTTTTATCGAGAATGACAAACTTATAATAACATGTTTCGGGCAGTTCCTCAGCATCAAGCACTATCTGCCATTCGCCGTCATTCACGAGCGATAGTGTTTTGGCTTTTTTTAAGTCCCATCCGCCCAATGCCTCGCAATCGCCGCTCACGGAAAGGATCTGGTCCCTGCATACATAAGGACATGTTACATTCAATAAAACTGTTTGAGAGTAATATTCTGAGGGTAGAGGCTCTTTTTCATGAAAAAATATACTTTCTGTAAAAGCCGATGAGTATAAATAGGTGTGGTATGGCCTGTTTTTCCAAAGGTCCTGAACAAGATACTCTTTAATCTTTTCAATGACGTTAAGTCTTCGGTTGCTTCCCCATTCACGTCGAATGGTACTGTTCCCCTGCCTGATAAAATAGTAGTATTGAAGCTCTGCCGTTTCTGATACATTAATTTCCGTATACCACCTGTCGCCATCATTCGAAAGGACAACAGCATCGGTTTCATTATAATTACCCAGTTCGGGAATAGAACCACAGAGGCATACCGACTGACCCCATGTGGTATGATAATCAATTTGAAAAGTAAGAAGTACCATTCTGTTTCTTTCGTTTAGTAAGATTTTCTTCTTTTTTAACGTATTATGCGTATTAAATTATTTTAGATTCAGAACAAATCTACAACTATTAGTCAACGAAAGAAGTGATTACATGCAACTTTTACTCATAAAACAGTGCAAACGATTGCGACAAAACATATCTCTTGCTACACTATAATACTTCCTGCCCTCCCCAAGCGTGCCCGAAACGATGGCGATAAAACATGTTTTTTGTAACACCATCCGTCACATTTTCACATTTAGAAATACAACAATCACTAATTCGCGCATCAAATATAATCAGCTGCCAGAACAATAATGGCAGCTTTAAGTTAAATAAAAAGAAGGATAAGCAGTTGCGCCGTAATTACTCTGAGAAACATCGTAAGTGGATATACGGTTGCATAACTCACTGAAGGCACATCATTTCCGGCTGTCGCATTTGAATATGACAATGCTGGCGGATCGGTCATACTGCCTGCAATCAATCCCATAAGTGTAAAATAGTTCAGCTTACATACCTTTCTTCCTATAGTACCAATTATCAATAATGGAATCACGGTGATGATAGCGCCATAGCCAATCCATTTGTAGCCACCATTAACTACTGTTTCTACAAAATTCTCACCGGCACCCAATCCCACGCAAGCAAGGAAAATTGCAATACCTATCTCCCGTAACATCAGATTTGCACTCATAGTGGTATATGTAACAAGCTTGTATTTAGGGCCGAATTTACTTATCAGAATTGATATGATAAGCGGGCCGCCTGCAAGCCCAAGTTTCACAGGCTGAGGAATACCGGGTAACATAAAAGGGATGCTTCCCACTAATACACCCAGTGCTATTCCCAGAAATATTGATATAAGATTGGGTTCTCTAAGCCGTTTCAGAGAGTTTCCAAGAAATTTTTCAACGTTGGCAATATCTGACTCAGCCCCTACCACCGTTACACGGTCACCCAACTGCAGCTGGAGCCTCGAATCGGCAATAAGGTCGACACCGGCGCGATTCACACGTGTAATATTTACTCCAAAAATATTTCTCAATTTCAGGTTACCTATTGATCGGCCGTTGATCTCGGATTTGGTGATGTTAATTCTGCGGGAAACAAGTTGTGAATCGAGCTTATTCCACTCCTCCCTACCCATATCTATAAGCTTTCCTATGAGAGCTTCAATAACATCAATATTCTTAAGGTTTGAAACAACCATAATTTTGTCATCCTCATTCAATATTGTTTCTGTACGCGGTACCGCCAGTCCATTTGTCTGTGAGTGTAAAACCCTGGAAATCACAAATTCCTTGTCAATAAGTGTTTTTACTTCATGTATATTCTTTCCGAAAATGGCGGGATTCTTAACCTGAAGCGAGAACATATGTGCTTCATTCATTTTGGATTCGCTGTTTTCATCGAGCCTTTTATTCTCTTTGTGAAGATCAATTTTGAATATATATCTGAAAAATACAATACTCATTATTATCCCCACTACTCCAAGCGGATAGGTCACGGCATATGCTGTGGCAATAGAAGGATCGGTTGAACCGGTAATATCGGTATATGTTTGCTGAGCCGCACCCAAGCCAGGTGTATTGGTTACAGCACCCGAAAGGATACCCACCATGGTTACAATGGGTATTCCATTAACAAGATGAATAACGTATGCTGTTAAAACTCCAAGTATTACAACACCCGATGCCAGCAGGTTCAGTGTCATTCCTCCCTGCTTGAACGAAGAAAAAAAGCTGGGGCCCACCTGCATTCCAATGGAATAGATAAAAAGGATAAGCCCAAACTCTTTCAGAAAGTGCAATACCTCACCGTTAACCTCCAGTCCAAGATGTCCTAAAAATATACCAAGAAAAAGTATCCATGTTGTCCCCAGCGATATACCAAATATTTTTATTTTCCCCAGTAATAAACCTCCGGAAATAACAAGAGCAAGAACTAATATTGAATGCGCAATCCCAGAACCTGTAACTAACTCTACTAACCACTCCATTTGTAAATAACCTAAATAATATCAATTTTTTAAAGTTGCGCAAAGGTAATACTTATTTTATTTAATTCAAAAACGAAACGAAACAGCAACCCATTGATCCATCACCAAAAAGTGCTGATATACTAAGCCGTATTCTTCGCTTTTGGCGCGGATGGCAGGGATATCCTCTGCGAAGAACCCGCTCATAACAATCTGTCCGCCAACATTTAGCACGTTAACATATAATGGAAAATCCCTTAAAAGAATATTCCTGTTGATATTGGCTAAAATTACATCATATGTTTCAGAGCCTAACAACCCGGCACCTCCCTGCAACACTCGAATGTTTTCAGTACCGTTCAGTTGCACATTCTCAAGAGCATTGCTATAGGCCCACTCATCTATATCGATAGCTGTAACGCGCTCAGCCCCTTTCATCGATGCTAATATTGCCAGCAAAGCCGTACCGCATCCCATATCAAGAACCGATTTACCTGCCAGGTTCATGGCTAGAATCTCTTTCATCATCAAACCAGTGGTCTGGTGATGGCCGGTTCCGAAAGCCATCTTAGGATCGATAAGAATGTTGTATTCATACTCCTTTTCCGGCCGGTGGAAAGAGCTATGGATGCATACCTTTTCATCGATTACAATAGGCTGAAAATAGTTTTTCTCCCACTCTTCGTTCCAGTCTTTATCTTCCATTGCATGGGATGAATAGGTGATTGTTGCTTCCATGGGAAATTTCGAAAGAAGATCATCAATCTCTTTCTCCGAAAACAGGGTTGCCGGTAAGTAGGCATCCAAACCTCTGTTTGCCGGAACAAATGTCTCAAATCCAATCTCAGCCAGAAGTGCTGCCAGAACATCGGTTATAACCTCATTTGCCGGATTACAATCAAATTGTACCTGAATATACTGCATAATATTTTATTTTATAATAATAGAAAGCGTTTTGGTTTTTTACTCAAAAATCTTGCTCACTTTGTTGACTTTCATAAACTTAATAGCCAAGCAAATGTCTCGATTTGCCATATATAAATAATTGCCGGCAGAATTGGTTTTGCCGAAAATCAGTAATCTTTATCCAGTATTGTCTGGTGTCGAAATAAACATTTACCTAAGTATTATCATTTATAAACTATTTGATATTTTGGGCTTTAGGAGCAAGTTCTTCTGCTGAATGCAAAAATCTAATCTGTACTTCTCGTCTCAAAAGCAGTTTTTCAGCCATAAAAATGAGACTACAAAATTAAACAACTTTTCCTTATGTCTTATATAAAAACGGAGCTACATGGAAAAGTTACTGTCACCAAAAAAAGTAAAAAACCCGATACTTGTACATAAAATTTGTTTATAAGTGTTACAATTTACACCATTTCTATAAATATAAATCCGGAATTACTTTTTTTGTCTTACTTTTATCAACCCAAATGAATTTTTACGATGATGAGAACCTTATTTACAATCACTTTTTTAGTGGGCACTTTCTCAATCCTATTATATGGGCAGAGTGCCAACGTACAAAAGCTCATTCAGGAAGGTGTGGAACTGCACGATGCGGGTGAATATAAGAGCGCTATCGGGAAATACAGAAAAGCTCTTGAAATTGATCCAAAAGATATTCATGCAACCTATGAACTGTCATTGTCATATCTGGCACTTAATGATTATCAAAATGCATCGAAATTCAGTACTGTAGTAATTAATTCAAAGAATAAAGAGCTTTCAACCGGTGCTTACGCTGTAAAAAGTGAAGCACTGGCAGGAATGAACCGGCTGGAAGATGCCATCAATCTCCTTGAAGAAGGATTAATAAAAAACGGTGATGAATATCTACTTCATTTCAATTTGGCTGTTAACCATTACAAAAAAGGAGATATTGAAAATGCAATCGGACATATAAAAAAATCAATCGACCTGGATAAATCGCACAGCGACGCCTTCCTTCTTAACGCATATGCTTTGAACGACAAAGGATTATGGGTCCAGAGCATACTCTCGTTCCAGATGTTTCTTCTGCTGGAACCAGACAGCAAGCGTTCTAAAAACGCGTTCGAGGAGATGTTGCGCACCATGCGAATAAAAATTACTGAAGAGCCCTTGGAAAGATCTTTTATTCAACAGCAGTTGATTCGTAAAACAACCAAATCGTCGAGTCATGGAGAAATTCCTCCACTTAGCATAGAGGAAGGATTAAACCGAAATTTTGTTTACCATGCCATCATCACTGCTCTTGATTCATTGAAAAATACACCTGAAGAAGAAAGTGAATTTACACTTTTCAAGACTGTCAACAAAGAGATTATGCAGGTCATTGATAAAGAAAGCAAGAGAGATAATAATAGTTCTAAAGAGGGAGTATTATGGACGTTTTACATTCCCTTTTTCTCACATATATTTCAATCTGATTATTATGACACATTCTGCCGCTATATCAGCGTTTCGTACTACCACGATTCATATGAATGGTGGCAACAAAATACCGATATCGCACAGAATTTTATTACATGGTTCGAAAAAGGTGATAACATCTGAGATAAATATTACAAAAAATTTTTATCTTTAGATTGAATTCCGCAAATATGGAAATAAATAACGAGGAACGGCTACTGGAAGAGTTGCGCAACCCGCGCACAGCTCGTAAAGCGTTTGCCGGTATTGTGTCTGAATACAGCGAAAGGCTTTACTGGCAGATACGAAAAATGGTTTTGTCTCACGATGATGCCAACGATATCCTTCAGGATGTGTTCATAAAAGCCTGGACAAATCTTGATCATTTCAGGGGTGAGGCCAAGGTTAGTACCTGGTTATATCGTATTGCTATTAACGAAAGCATCACCTTTCTGAACAAAAAGAGAAGCCAGAATAACGTTTCCATTGACGATGATGACTCTTTTCTGCTAAACACGATAGAAGGAGACGAATATTTTGACGGTGATAAAGCACAATTACTCCTGCAGAAAGCCATCCTTACCCTTCCCGAAAAGCAACGACTTGTTTTTCAGATGAAATACTTTGACGAGATGAAATATGAAGATATGTCCGACATACTTGGTACTTCAGTTGGCGCCCTGAAAGCATCGTACCATCATGCTGTAAAGAAAATTGAAAAATTTTTGGACAAAACACATTAAACCTTTTACCTATCGTTAAGTCTATTTATCAGTACAGCGAAAAAATAAAAGGTATGGAAACCAAATTTAACAAATTAAAAGAAATAGATAAAACTAAAACTCCTTTTAAAGTACCCGAAAATTATTTCGCACAATTTAATGAAGAAATAATAAATCGCCTGCCGGAGAGGGAGATTATAAAACCACAGGTTATTACCATGTGGGATAGGGTAAAACCCTGGGTTTATATGGCTGCCATGTTCGTGGGTATGTATGTTGTCATAAATTTTTTGATTAAAGAAAAAAATAAGAGTAGCAATATTGCAGACTATCAGAATGTTCCGGAACAAACACTCACCGGATCGCCTCAAGTTGATAATTATTGGTCAACTGTTCAGATAACCGAAGAGGAATTCTATCAGTATCTGGAAGAACAAATGATAAATGACGGCTACTTCGATTACATGTACAAACAATATTATTTAAACTAATAATTATCATACATCTTTTAAAGGATTTTTGTTATGAGAAAAAGTATTGTATTGCTTTTTTCGGTGCTGATGCTTCCGGTATTCTCCTTTACAATATCTGCCCAGAACAGAAAAATGAACATGGCTGATTACGAAAAGAGAAAAATGGAATATATAAAGAAGGAAGCCGGACTAACTCAGGAAGAGGCAAATAAATATTTCCCTCTGAACAATGAGTTGACACAAAAGAAGTTCGATCTGCATAAGCGCCACAGAGATAAAATTGATCGTATTAAGGATAACAACAACATCTCAGAGGAAGAATACAGAAAGATGCTGGATGACGATGTGGATGTAAAGCTCAGAGAAGCAGCACTTGACAAAGAGTATTCTGCAAAATTCGAAAAGGTGCTTTCTCCCGAGAAGCTATATAGAGCTCAGCAAGCCGAGAGAAGCTTTATCCAGAAAGAGGTGACTAACTTCAGAAGCGGACAGGGAAGCCGGGGAAATAAATAGATGAAGATGAATTAATAAGAGAGCTTCACGACACCAAATCATGAAATTGGATAGGAGAAAAACAAAACAGGTTTTCCTCCCATTTTATTTTACAGTATCTCAAACCACCGGTATCAACCAGTTCTTTGTATCGAGCTGTTCTACGAATACCATTTCCTGCAACCGTTAAAAAATAATTGTCTATAAATGTCTGACAGACAATTCATAGACAATTAAACTACTCCAGCACGTTGATTATGTGCGACTTACCAAACCATGTGGAGTTGGAGGGATTCGAACCCTCGTCCAAACGAGGAAGCAATCTGCTTTCTACATGCTTATCTTCATTTTATTTGTCAGGAAAGAGCGCGACTGAAGCCATCATACTCAATCCTTATCTTCTAATTTTTCGGAAAGGAGCCGAAGCCTCTCCAATCCTATCTCCGATTTGCCTGCACCACCTGATCGGAACGCTTCGAAGCCACAGCTTCCGGGTGATGTCTTGTTCCGCCACCTTGTGGCAGAATTAAGCGATTAACCTACTGTACTTCGGTTACGCAGCAAGAGCGTAATTATTATTGCCAGTTAATTGTTTGACGTTTGAGATTAAAGTGCAAACCGACAACGCACTGCATGCTTACAAACCTCTTCTACCCGCTGTCAAAACCGGTCAACCCCATTAAATATTATAACACATAAATACCAGTAGCTTAATAACAGTTCACTTGCTGTTTTGCAACTATGGTTTTATGTTGATCTTTGAAACCCGGCCAGTAACTGAGACACAAAATTAATCAAATAGTTTAATTCCTGCAACAGATTTATTCCGTAGAAATATTTTTCAGTTAAATACATTTCCATTAAAAAGATTTGTTATACTTTTACCGGCAGAATAATTTATAAGATTAATTAAAAGATTTTTTAGGATTCAAAAATGCTTATATCCGTTGTTACTGTTTGTTTTAATGCTCAGAAGATGATAGAAAAAACCATTCAGAGCGTGATAGATCAAAATTTTTCAGATAAAGAGTACATTGTAATAGATGGATCATCTTCCGATAGTACATTAGAAATTATAGAGAAATATCGTGATTCAATAGATATTCTTGTTTCTGAGAAAGACGATGGCATTTATCATGCTATGAACAAAGCTGTAAATAAAGCATCGGGAGAGTGGGTCATTTTTATGAATGCAGGAGATATTTTCGCTAATGCCAATGTCCTTGAATATGTAAGCGGTTTCCTAAAAATGCCTGCAGATGTTTTTTATGGTAATATTTTGACGGAAAGAGACGGCTCTCATATTTTAAAAGAGGCACCCTCCGAAATCAAAAACATTCACCGGATGCCGTTTTGCCATCAGGCTATTTTTACCCGTACCTCACAACTTAAAAAATATCCGTTTGATGAAAAGTACCGACTGTCGTCTGACTTTAAATTCTATAAAAAATTGATTTTGGACAAAGTTATCTTCAAAAAGATTGATATCCCCATTGTTGTTTACGATAAATCGGGACTATCACAGACTCAACGTGTAAATGGATTATCAGAGAATATAGCTATAGTGATGGAACTAGACGATTTTAAAACCAAATTAAAATTGCTTCCACGACTTTTTTTCGTAAAATACTGGAATCAGCTAAGAATAAAAAAACATTAGCCCCCCTTCATGTTTGCTTGCAATAAATGAGTAAATAGCCATATTAGCATAAAACAAGCTTGTTTGTTATAGGCAATAGCAAAACGAGCTGAACAAAGTTAAAAAAATAACTTCACTAATAGGTTCAGATGCAACTGTAATACATTAGAAAGTTTAATAAAATAGAGATCAGCTAACTTGAAATAGTTTTGTTAATGTTTAAGTAAATCATAGACCTCCATTAAAGATGATGCAATTCTATCATCCCTGAATTTTTCAGCATGTTCTTTTCCTTTTGCAATCATCCGGTTACGAACGATATTGTCCGTAAGGACACGCTCAATTGCTTCTCCCAGTTCATCGGCATCCAAAGGATCCACGTAGATGGCTGCGTCTCCGCCGGTCTCCTCAAAACAACTTCCACGCGAGGTGATAACCGCGGTTCCAGTCGCTAAAGCCTCCAATACCGGAATACCAAATCCCTCAAAAAGAGAAGGGTAAATAAAAGCTGCGGAAGCACTATATATTGCAGGTAAGTCAGCTGTATCAACATTATGACGGAATATTACCTGTTGTTCCATTTTATAATCACTGATTATTTTCTTTAGTTCATCCATATAGTTGCTAGGTTTTCCCACAATCAGAAGTGGTATTTCCAGCGACTTGCGATGGAGTGCTTCAATAATGAGCCTCGCATTTTTACGTTTTTCTATAGCTCCCACATACAACAAAAAAGTGTTTGTCAACCGATAAGCTTTACGAACTGCCTGTTTCTTGTCATTATCAACTGAATTCCAAAAGATTGAGTTACAACCTTGATAAACTACAGATATTTTCTTTTCATCTGCTCCAAAAAAATCAATAGCGTCACGCTTGCTTTGCTCACTAATGGCAATAATCCTGTCAGCATTACGACAAGAGTATTTATTTTTTTGTTCAAATATTTTCCGATAGTAGTAAGGATAAAGCTCAGGATATCGAATAAAAATGGCATCATGGAAAGTAACAACCGATCTTGCACCGGTACGTTTAATACCTATAGGCAGCTCTTGGCTCAGGCCGTGAAAAATATCAATTTTATATTTTTTTATGTCACTGCAAATTTCCATACTGCGCCAAAAAGAGGGAATTGTTTTCCCTATAAGAGATTCAGGCCGCAATTCTCTGACATTTTTCAGCATAGAAACCGCAAATTTATGACTCTCTTTCGGATTAAAGAGCAAATATTCATTTTTCGGAAAATTTTCCGTCAGCAGCCTCAGGGTATCGCGACTGTAATTACCAAGACCGCGTGTGTTGTGGAAGAATCGCTTAGCATCAAACCCTATTCTCATATTATTCTCATAATTTTAGAATATATCAAGTTGGAGCTTATACTTTTAAGACATGCCAAATCTCCCCTGGCACATGTTTTGTTCCCATAAACCGAACAAGGACGGCACTCCAGATCTATCTGCACGGCATTTCCAGGAGATTGCTTAAATCCGTAAAAGCCAAAACAAGGGTGAGTTGCCCCCCAGACTGAAATCACCGGGATGCGCACGAGTGATGCCAGATGCATGTTTGCCGAATCCATGGAAATTAATACGTTTAGCCTCGACATCAGATATAGCTCCTGTTCGAGTGTCAGAATTTCTGTAACTGAAATTGTGTTGTACTTCTCATGCCATCCCGATAGCAACTCCATTTCCTGCTCATTTCCGAACAGGTAAATGTTAATATTATCCAGTGCTGACAGTCTGCTAATAAGCTGCTCCATCTGATCAAGTGGATACATTTTTGTGTTGTGTTTCGCAAAAGGGGCAATGCCTATATTTTTTAAAGCAGTATTAAAGGGAAAAGAATCCGGTAAAGAGACTTGACTTGGCCTGTGGCTGAAAAAAGACTCAAATTGCATCTCTGCAGGATATCCCAACTTAGAAAAGACATCATGATATCTCTCTGTAGTATGTTTCAGAGGATGAATCGGGCTCTTGCGTGAGAGAATAGCTTTTTTTTCGCCTCTTCCCTTATCTATATGTTTCACTTTTATATTTCTGAGAATAAAGATTACACGCAACAATTTGCTTCGTATCACATCGTGCACATCTGCTACCTTGTCAATATTTAATTTCACGAGATCCTTGGCGAGCCTGAAAATTCCAAAAACCCCTTTGTAGTCATTTAAATCAATTCCTATTGGCTCCAAATTACTTAATAATCCTTTGAAAAGGGGTTCGAAGCGCTTATTTGTAAGCACAAAAAAGTGATCACCCGGATAACTTCGTGCTACCGAATATGCTTCGGGAACAAGCATTGTTACATCTCCGAAGGCCGAAAAACGGATAATCAAAATATTTGCCATAAACTTTAAAGCTTTTTGACATTTTTAGCATATAGTACAGGATTAAGCGAAGGATCATTGTACATTTTCATCTGCCTGTAAACCTTCATATATTTTTTTCCTTGTTTAATCTCATCAAGAAGGTTATCGATTGCTGAAGAGAGATCAACCCGTTGTTCCAACAATACATCAAGTTTGCCGCGACAACTGTCCAGGTGATCAGGATCAGTATCGATACGAAGAGTCTGTTCGCGCATATGGTAAATCTTCACCGCCAGAATAGATAGGCGGTCTATTGCCCAAGCAGGACTCTCAGTGTTTATTGAAGCATTAGGCAACGTTTTTACGCCGTTGTATAAATGATAAAAATATGTATCAATCTTCTCAACTAAATCTGTTCGCTCCTGATTAGAACGATCAATCCATCTCTTTATCTCCAACGCCTTAACCGGGTCTATCTCCGGATCCCTAATTATATCCTCAAGATGCCATTGAACTACATCAATCCAATTCTTTTCATATAGATAATTATCTATTGTTTCAGGTTGAAATGGATTGTTCATAACTGAAGTTACATCATTTTTAATATGATAATCCTCAGTGGCTCGATCAAAAATAAGATTAGCGTTGTTGCAAAAATTTCTCTTCATTGTCTTTAAATTTAGTATTCGCAAAGATAACTACCCTTTTTATAAAAAATATCTTTTTTGCAATTTCATACGATTATTTAATTTCCTTTATGCTGTTTGAAATATGTGGTGTCGATTCGAGAGAATTCTTAACAGGTATTACAACATGTAATGGAATTAGTTTCAAATTCTAATAATTAATTACATTCAGAATCACAATAAGGTGACTTTTTCCACTGACAAAGTTATACAATATTTTTATCTTATGAAGCAGGGAGGATGTTTTAACTGTTTAATAATTACTTTAGATGATAAAAAAGTAGTATTTTTGCAAATGATTGTACACTTTATAAGGATTCCTCATAAATAATGAATAAAATTGTAGCAAAAGATAACCTCTCCGACAGAGTAGTTCGATTTGAGGTTGAGGCTCCGCTGATTGCGAAAAGCCGTAAACCAGGCCACTTTGTAATTGTACGTGTAGGTAAAAAAGGGGAACGCGTTCCTTATACCATTGCCTCGGCCGACCCTAAAAAAGGCACTATTACTCTTGTAGTACAAAGAGTAGGCAAATCGTCCGAAAAGCTTTGTCTACTAGAGTCAGGTGATTACATCACCGACATGGTGGGACCGTTAGGGAAAGCTACTCACATCGAGAACTTCGGCACGGTAGTCTGTGCTGGTGGAGGTGTTGGAGTAGCTCCAATGCTTCCCATAATTGAAGCTATGAAAAAAGCAGGGAACAGAGTCGTTTCCGTACTGGGAGCCCGTACCAGGGAGTTGATTATCCTTGAAGAACAGGTTCATGAGCATTCCGATGAAGTGGTAATTATGACCGACGATGGTTCTTATGGGGAGAAGGGACTGATTACCGCCGGAGTGGAGAAAGTAATAAAACGAGAGAAGGTGGACCTGTGCGTAACCATCGGTCCCGCCATCATGATGAAGTTTGTGTCGGAACTGACAAAAAAATACAATATACCCACCGTGGCATCACTCAACACAATTATGGTGGATGGCACCGGAATGTGCGGTGCATGCCGTGTAACTGTTGGTGGGCATACAAAATTTGTTTGTGTCGATGGTCCCGAGTTCGATGCACATCAGGTAGACTTCGACGAGATGCTTATGAGATTAAGAGCCTACGACAAATAACTCAAACACTTGCATCTGTCTTTTTGAATCTTGAAAAGTGAGCAATAAAAAATATGAATGACTATTTAAAAAATGAGCGGTCGCAAGAGTGGCGTGAGACTTTGCGTAAGTCTATGAAGAACAAAGGCCGTACTGACATTCCTCGTGTGAAGATGCCTGAAGTGGATCCGGTGTTACGCAGTCGCACCTACGATGAGGTAAACTTGGGACTGACCAAAGTGATGGCTGTTAACGAAGCTCATCGTTGTCTTGATTGTATTGATCCCACCTGTATAACCGGATGTCCCGTTGAGATAAATATTCCCAAATTCATTAAAAATATTGAGCGTGGTGAATTTCTGGAAGCGGCCAAAGTGCTAAAGGAGACCAGTGCGCTTCCAGCAGTTTGCGGACGTGTATGCCCTCAGGAACGGCAGTGCGAAAGCAGATGTTTCTACAATCTGAAGCTGAAAAAAGAGCCGGTAGCCATTGGTCATCTTGAGAGGTTTGCAGCCGACTACGAACGTATTAGCGGAAATATATCGATACCGGAAACAGCTCCAGCCAACGGTATAAGAATAGCGGTCGTGGGCTCCGGCCCTGCCGGGCTGGCTTTTGCCGGTGATATGGTTAAACTGGGGTACGACGTTACTGTCTTTGAGGCGCTCCATGAGCTGGGAGGCGTTCTGCGCTACGGAATCCCCGAATTCCGACTGCCAAACAATATTGTGGACATTGAGATTGACGGGCTTAAAAAGATGGGAGTAAAGTTTGAGACAAACTGTATAGTTGGCAAAACTATCTCTCAGAAAGATCTCAAGCAGGAAGGGTTTAAAGGCATTTTCGTGGGAAGTGGTGCCGGATTGCCCAACTTTATGAATATTCCCGGTGAGAACCTTATTGGTGTAATGTCGTGTAACGAATACTTAACCCGGGTGAATCTCATGCAGGCAGCAGACCCCGATAGCGACACACCTGTCTATCACGGAAAGAAGGTAGCCGTTATAGGCGGCGGCAATACCGCTATGGACGCCGTACGCACTGCACGGCGCCTGGGTGCCGAGAGAGCAATGATTATCTACCGCCGTTCTGAAGAGGAGATGCCGGCAAGGGTGGAAGAGATAAAACACGCAAAAGAAGAAGGCGTAGAGTTCTATACATTGCACAATCCTCTTCGCTACGAAGGTGATGAACGCGGGCGTGTTCAGCGCATGCTGCTGCAACGGATGAAGCTGGGCGAACCCGATCAGTCGGGCCGTCGCCGCCCCATATCAATTGAAGGTGATACTGTATGGCAAGAGGTTGACGAGGTAATTGTGAGCGTGGGTGTTTCTCCAAATCCGCTTATTCCACAGTACTTCTCGGGTATAGAGATTACTTCCCGGGGTACCATAATAGTAAACGAAACAACCTTGCAGACTGCCGATGAGATGATCTTTGCAGGCGGTGATATAGTCCGCGGCGGAGCCACAGTTATTCTTGCAATGGGCGATGGCAGAAAGGCAGCCACCGGAATGGATAAATATTTAAAAAGCCAGTTATGAAAATAATGGCTGATGCACATATCCCTTTTCTAAAGGAAGTTGCCGAACAGTTCGGCGAGGTGGAATACCTGCCTGGAAATCAATTCACCCGGGAGGCCATCAAAGACAAAGACGCACTTATTGTAAGAACTGTAACTCATTTCGGAGAAAAGATACTTTCAGGCACTAACGTAAAACTTATCTGTTCTGCTACCATCGGCTTCGATCATATCGATACAGTATGGTGCGATACACACGGAATTGCGTGGCGAACAGCTCCCGGCTGCAATGCCAATTCAGTAGAACAATATTTAACAGCATCACTTCTGTATCTGGCCGGCAAGTATCAATTCGAACTTAAAGAAAAAACCATCGGCATTGTGGGTGTTGGAAATGTAGGGAGCAAAATAGAGTCAGCCTGCCGGAAACTAGGTATGAATGTATTGCTGAACGATCCTCCAAGGGAAGAGCGTGAAGGCAGAGGCCTTTTTGTGGATATCGCAACTATCAGACAGGAGTCTGATATAATCACCTTTCATACCCCTTTGACCAAATCAGGCAAATATAAAACTTTTCATCTTGCTGATGAGCGCTTCTTTGAAACGGTAGCCAAAAAGCCATTTATAATAAACGCTGCACGTGGAGGTGTCACAGACAACATCGCGTTGAAAAAAGCTCTTTCTCAAGGAAATATTTCAGGTGTAGTAATCGATTGCTGGGAAAATGAGCCCGATATTAATAAAGATCTCCTGCAGATGGCAGATATTGCCACGCCCCATATCGCAGGCTACAGCGCCGACGGCAAGTGGACAGCAACAAGGATGAGCCTTGAAAATCTGAACAGCTTCTTCAATCTTGGAATAGAGCCTGACTATCAGAAGATTCCCTATCCTGCTAAACCAGTTATCAACCTGCAAGGAATTGCACCCGAAAATCAACTAGCACACGCTGTATGGCACACATACAACCCTATGAACGAAACAGCAGCATTAAAAACCGAACCCGGGAAATTCTACCACTTCAGATCGAGCTACCCTTTACGAAGAGAGTACAATGCTTATAATTTTGTGAACGCAGCACCTACTGTGTCTGAAATATTGTTGAAAATGGGTTTTAAACATACAAATATGCCGTAATAGAAGATCAAAATCAATCCAATAATCAAAAGGTAACTAACAAAAAATAGATATACTTATTTTTTTTATTAACAAATAAAAAGTAAATTCGCTATTGAAATAAAAAAGGAAGGAAGCTTAATTTATTAAATACTTACATCATGCAAAAAAAATCTAGTTATTTGTCGCTTCTGCTTCTGCTTTCAGTGGCACTTTTTGCCATATCCTGCAGCAGCAAGCTCAAGCCACTCTCGCAAAACAATTTTAATGTTACCCCCTCTCCTCTCGAGACAGTGGGAAATCAGATTCCGGTAACCATCAACGGGACATTCCCTGAAAAATGGTTTAACAAGAATGCAACAGTAACCATTACTCCTGTTCTTAAGTACGGAAATGGTGAGATAACCGGTACACCATACAGTTATCAAGGAGAAAACATTTCAGGCAACAGGGTAACAATCCCTCAAAACCAGGGTGGTAACTTCACCATGAACAGTACATTTTCCTACATTCCCGAGATGCAGTCATCGGAACTATTTCTCCGCTTTGACGGAAGAATTAAAAACAAACCAGCTAAATTGCCCGATCTGAAAATAGCTGATGGCGTTATTGCTACATCTGCCCTGGCTGATGTCAAGACAACCACTCCTTCTGTAGCTCCCGACGGGTTCCAGCGCATCATTAAGGAAGCTCAGGAAGCCAGTATCATGTTTGTGATTCAACAGGCAAACCTTAGACAGGGCGAACTTAACAAACGCGATATGGCTGATTGGAAACAACGGGTGGAACAGGCTTTCAAAGATCCCAGGCAAAATGTGAATGTAGAAGTTTCGGCCTACGCATCACCTGACGGCGGATTTTCTTTAAACGAAAGACTGGCAGCACAACGTGAAAAAAACACATCGGAGTATCTTGAAAAAGAGTTGAACAAAAGAGATATCGATACTGATGTATATGCACACTATACCGCACAGGACTGGGAAGGATTCCGCAAGTTGGTATCTGCATCGAACCTGCAGGATAAAGAACTTATACTGCGCGTACTGGAGATGTATCCCGATTCTGAAGCACGTGAAAAAGAGATAAAGAACATCTCTTACGTGTTTGAAGAGCTTGCAGAGACTATACTGCCGCAACTGCGTCGTTCGCGCATCATAGCAAATATTGAGATAGTTGGCAAGTCTGATGAAGAGATTATGACAACATGGAAAAACAACCCGAAGGAGTTGTCGGTAGAGGAGTTGCTTTATGGCTCAACATTAACCGCCGATGAAAAAGAAAAAGAGAAGATATATCAATATGTGACAGCCAATTTTTCGAACGATTACAGGGGATGGAACAATATTGGAACAATGTTCTTCAAAAGGGGAGAATATGCAAAGGCAAAACAGTCATTCGACCGTGCAGCTCAGGTAAATCCGTCAGCCCCAGAAGTGAATATGAACAAAGCTCTGCTTGCAATTATGGACAACGACCTATCAACAGCGAACGAATATCTCGGCAGGTCTGCCGGTGCCAGTGGCCTCGATGAAGCAATGGGATTGATAAATTTGTTGCAGGGTAACTACAATCAGGCTGTTGGTGCTTACGGAAACGGCAAGTCCAACAATGCAGGCCTGGCACAGCTATTGGTCAGGGACTACAATAAGGCAAAACAGACATTGGAATCTGTTGAAAACCCGGATGCAACTACCGCCTATCTGCTTGCTATCATCGCATCAAGAACGAACAACTTCAATGAAGTTATCTCTAATCTCCGGACTGCAATCGGTCGCGACAGAACAATAGCTTCACAGGCACTTAAAGATCTGGAATTTGCGAAATATCGCACCAACCAGGAATTTATGTCGGTTGTCGGTTAAGACAAATTCATCAATAATTACAAAAAAGTGGGCTGGTTCAGCCCACTTTTTTTATCTCAAAAACCTGTAATCGTTTATTCAGAAATGATCATAACCGCCAATACCAATAAAACCTATTCCAGCGAAAAAGTCACGTTCAGATGTTTATCGCTTCTAACATAAGTTGAAGTAACATCATATGAGAGCGATTGCTGTCCTTCTGCAGCAGAGATAAGCTGCGTTGAACGGGGGTAAAGAGTAATACTCCGGGTGCCATTGCCCAATGTTAATTTAAGTTCGAAATAAAGATCGCTGTTATTTTTTAATTCGTAGAATATCGTTTTTTCACCATTTTTATTTTCCTGTATATAGTGCCCCGGCATTAGCTTAACACAGGCATTGAACAGACTTCTCACATTCTCCTCTTTTCCTGCCAGTATTTTGCTTGCCCAGGCAACGGTACGGCCTGAATTCAACGCTTCACGAATAGACTCGGGCGTTCTCTCTTTTGCCATCACCAATGTCATAGTTCTGTGCACATAATCTTTGCTTTTATCATAATCATGCCCTATCAGGTTGTGTGCATCAGTACTGCCCATCACTGTCAATCCTTTATCAACGCACCAATCGAGTGCTTTCATATGTAACCCAAAACCGTTGATAACCTCAATTCCGTGCAATGCCCCACTTTTATAGAGATCTTCGATTAACGGGAGCCATTCATATGATCCTTCTATGCCTGGCTGCCAACCGGGATGGTTCCAGAAGATAAAAGCATCCTGCTCTGCCGCTTTCATCACAGCAGCCTTGTTATGCTCATTGCTTCTATCCTCTATAAAGGGTGATGAATCCTTAACATAAATTGCATTAAAGTGGCCCGGAGGAGTATTACGGGTTATTTCCGATCCATTTACCAAGATGATGTTATTTTTCGGGGCAACATCTTTAAGAAGCTCATACCCACGGTTGTGATCAGTTCTCACATCTGCTTTATGTGGCTGATACTCTATATGATCTGTCAGGGCAAATGCATCCAGACCCTCTTCCCATGCCTCCTGGTTACGGATAGTGGGCCACACCTGTCCGTCGGAAAAAACCGAGTGCATATGGAAATCACATTTAAGTACTTCATACCCATTCACTTCGGGTATGATAATATTTTCACGATACACAGGCCGCCTATTTTCATCGAGGTACATCATTCCCTCAACAGTGCCTCGTTGTCCGAATATCAGCATAGACAACAGCAAAAATCCAATCAGTAAAATGTTTCTTTGTGTCATTATAAAAAATTGTTGGTTTTTATCTATAAGTCAGCACCGAAAACCTTGAACATAAACATAATACATTATATATCAATATTTATTTTAAACCAAATGCAATAAAAAAGACTTTCTGGCGGGGATTCATATTTAAAAACAGTTAGTAATTATCCTTATAATCAGTTGGTATTTCTCTGTAAAACAAGTTTGAATAAACATCTAGTATTTTTCCGTAAAAAAGTTGATTATTCTATACTTTGCCAAATTAGTTTATTATTTTATCTCTGCCAAATTAGTCAGGTACAAAAATCATCTGCAACCATATTATTCTTAACCTTCCTTAGAATTCATAAAGTTGTTACACTGTTTTATACGGAACATTTTAATTATAAACATTTAATTTAAAGTTGTGCCTCTGTCATCTGAAAATGCTTCGTTAAAACTTCATTTATAATACTGACAGTCAATAAGTTATACCGCACCCTCAAAAGGTGTCGTACTCTATTGATATTCAGTGAATTATAAGGACCATTTTAAAAGTATTACCGAAGTATTGATATGACAAAAGGTTCATAAAAAATAAAAAGCTCACAAAATGGGACAAACAGATAAAAAACGATTAATTTTACAGCCTGATTGAGGTTGATTAAAGTATTGTAATTAGAAGCCGCTCAAAATTGCAAATAATCAGGAAGATATTTTGGCTTCTCCTGAAAAACTGAAAATTTAACATAAGATTTATGATACGGACAAGGGCTGTAATAAAATATTTAGGTTTCATTTTACTATTCAATTCGCTGTTTCTCTTCATTGCCGCTACAATTTCCTATGCATATAAAGAAGACTCCTTTAATGCTCTGTTATTCAGTGGCGTTTTTTGTGCCGCATCGGGAATCTTACCACAGCTTTTTATCAAAAAGATTGATGAGATTGTGTTTCATGAGGGATTGGCAATAAGTGTTCTGGGATGGATAATTACCTGTTTTGCCGGTATGATTCCGTACTGTTTTTGGGGAGGGGAGTTCACACTTGCAAATGCGCTGTTTGAAAGTGTATCCGGCTACACTACAACAGGAGCAAGCACTTTGAGTAATGTGGAAGCATTGCCTAAAGGGTTGCTTTTCTGGCGGGCATCCACCTCTTTCATTGGGGGAGTAGGAATTATCCTGTTTGTATTATTGATCCTTCCAGAAAAGAAAGGTGTTATATCCAGCTTTTATCGTTCAGAGGTATCAGATCTCTCCAGAATGAGTTTCAGAATAAGATCTAAGCATATTACCCGCATAGTTGTTTCGGTCTATTTAAGTCTTATTATCACTCAAATAATTCTTTTGAAATTATTTGGCATGAGTCTTTTCGATGCTGTCTGCCACTCATTCTCCACGGTTGCCACATCGGGATTCTCTACAAAAAACTTAAGTATAGCTTCATACAACAACTTGGGAATTGAGATTGTTACAATGTTTTTCATGCTGGTAAGCAGTATGCATTTTGGATTGATCTATGCTACTTTGACAAGGAAAAAACTCAATATATTCACTTCCCATCCAACACAAATGTATATGCTCGTTATATTAATCGGGATTATATTGATAACACTTCAACTCACCCATGAGAAAATATTTGGATTTTGGGACTCCTTACGGCATGCAGCTTTTCAGGTGATCTCACTAACTAGTACTACAGGCCTGGTTACAGCTGATACTTCAGTTTGGCCTATTTTCTCAATCATCATATTATGCTATTTCTCTATTCAGTGTGGTATGGTAGGTTCTACCGCAGGAGGGATTAAATTCGACAGGGTTTACCTCTTCTTCTCCTCTGTAAAAAAACAGTTAAAACTAATTCTTCACCCAGAAGGAGTTTACGCCGTGAGAATGAACAAGATAGTCATTGTGCACGATCTGGAACTGCAAATCATGGTGTTCATTATATTCTATATCCTTACTTTTTCAATTACCACTCTCATACTCTCTTTCATGGGGATAGACGGAATGACATCTTTTTCAGCATCAATTGCCACTATAGGCAACGTTGGGCCGGGCTTTGGAGAGGTAGGGTCGGTCAGTAACTACGGACATCTGCCCAATGCTGCTAAATATGTTCTTTCTGCAAATATGTTTCTCGGTCGACTTGAAATAATGAATGTGTTTGCTCTGTTTTTAATGTTGGTTAAGAAAAAGGAAAGGTAAAGAGCGGATAAATTATTATCTTTGCATAATTTTTTGAATTCGATAAACAGACATACAAAGATTATGAATTTTGTGGAAGAGCTCCGATGGCGCGGCATGATACAAGATATGATGCCAGGCACGGAAGAACAGTTACAAAAAGAGCAGACCGCAGGGTATCTTGGAATAGACCCCACAGCCGATTCACTGCATATAGGTCACCTGGTGGGTGTGATGATGCTAAAGCACTTGCAACGAGCCGGGCACAAGCCTATTGCTTTAATTGGCGGTGCCACAGGAATGATTGGCGACCCATCAATGAAGTCAGCAGAGAGAAAACTGCTCGATGAAGATACGCTTCGACATAATCAGGAAGCAATAAAAAAACAATTATCCAAATTTCTTGACTTCGAGAGCGATATTCCCAATAGAGCTGTGCTGGTAAATAATTACGATTGGATGAAAGATTACACTTTTCTCGCTTTCATACGTGACATCGGCAAACATATCACGGTAAACTATATGATGGCGAAAGACTCAGTAAAAAAACGTATCAGCGGCGAAGCGGGTGAAGGGATGTCGTTTACCGAATTCTCATATCAGCTGCTTCAGGGATATGATTATCTTTATCTTTTCCGGGAGATGGGGTGCCGGCTCCAACTGGGCGGATCTGACCAATGGGGAAATATTACAACCGGCACAGAACTCATTCGTCGTGTGGATAGCGGCGACGCATTCGGACTGGTATGCCCTCTCATAACAAAAGCTGACGGTGGAAAATTCGGAAAAACAGAAAATGGTAACGTATGGCTCGACCGCCGCTATACATCACCTTATAAATTTTACCAGTTCTGGATGAATGTGAGCGATGAGGATGCTGAAAAGTATATTAAAATATTTACCTCACTGTCGAGAGAAGAGATCGATGGATTAGTTTTGGAACAGAAATCATCACCTCACCTGCGTCCTTTGCAAAAGCGGCTGGCTGAAGAGCTGACAGTGATGGTGCACTCTCGTGAAGACTATGAGATGGCTTTTAACGCATCAGAGATCCTATTTGGCAAGTCCACCTCTCAGGCTCTGCGCTCTATTGATGAAGAGACTTTTCTTCAGGTATTTGAAGGAGTACCACAATTCTCAATCTCTCGCGGTAAACTAAACGAAGGAATAAGGGCGGTTGATCTTCTTACTGATGAAGCCAGCGTATTTCCTTCAAAGAGTGAGATGCGTAAGACAGTACAGTCTGGCGGAGTAATGATAAACAAAGAGAAGCTTGAAGCCTTTGATGAAGTAATCGGCGTTTCACATCTTATTGGAAATAAATATTTACTTGCACAGCGAGGAAAAAAGAATTATTTTCTACTTATTGCCGAATAGTATACAAAACAGGACTATCTAATGTAAAATCAGATCAAAATATTTGGAACGTTAAAATTAATATTATACTTTTGCACTGCTTTTCACGAAGCACATAAGGATTGTCCCATGGTGTAATGGTAGCACATCTGATTTTGGTTCAGCCAGTCTAGGTTCGAATCCTGGTGGGACAACAACAAAAACGCTATTACTCTGACAAAATAGATTAATAGCGTTTTTATTTTCCTAATATGCGAAACTCATATTTTTTGTTCTACTTTTATGCATAAAAGTAACTCCGAAAAACATCGGAATCGGTGCCTTAAAAATCAAGCCTTTTTATTGACAAACAGGAACATTATCATTAGAGCTGCAGCAATAAGCGACATAACACTCCCAAAGTAGAAAGGAGCACCTGGGCTTACACGGTCGTAAAGATACCCGGCTATAACACTTGCCGGCAACAACATTATTCCGAGCACAGCGTGATATAATCCGTAACCGGTTCCTTTCATCTCATTGGGTATCAGGTCGGAAACTAATGCTTTCTGGCAGGTATCGGTAAGGGCGCTGTATACACCGTACATGCCAAACATGGCAATATACACCAGAATCTGACTGGATGCACCAAACATAAAATATACAAACGAATAGACAATAAATCCAGCCGTAATGAGCTTCGCTCGCCCAATTTTATCTGATAGTTTTCCGAAAGGAATCGCCAAAAGAACAGAGACTGTATTGAAAAGCATGTATATTAGTGGTACCAATGACGGACTAATTCCTGTCTCACTGGTCCTTACGATTAAGAGTGAATCGGTAGAATTACCTAGTGTAAAAACAGCAACAATAATAAGAAAGAAAGAATAATTCCTTGGTAATTGCTTCAGTGATATCTTACTTACGGTAAAACTCTTCTGTGATTTGGCCTCTTTCAAAAAAAAGATGATTGTTAGAACACCAATCACAGCTGGTACCGTAGCTACCCAAAAGATGATTTTATATTGAAGAACTGGATTATCCTTAGGCAGGAAAAAAAGTATTCCCGATGCCATTAGAGGACCAACAATAGCACCACTATTATCCATGGCTTTATGAAAACCGAAGCTTTTGCCGGTCTCTCCATTATTAACCGATCCAGATATAAGACTGTCACGCGGTGCAGTACGTATCCCCTTACCTACCCTTTCCAAAAACCGGTATGCCAGCACCTGCATTGGATTAACTACATATGCGTACAAAGGGGTTATTAATGCAGTAATAGTATAACCAATAAACATAAAAGGTTTGTTCTTCCCTATTTTATCACTCCAGAAGCCAGAAACGGCTTTCAACAAGGAGGCAGTACTTTCTGCAATTCCCTCAATAAGCGATATTTGTATTTTTGATGCACCAATAGACATGAGAAAAAGAGGCATTACACTATACACCATTTTAGATGATGTATCTGTAAAAAAGCTTGTCAATCCGGTATAAAAGACGTTTTTCTCTAACCCAAAATAGCGCTTGAGTTTCATCTGTAAATCTGTTTATAACGACAAATTTAGTGTTTTTCACGACAAGAAAAAACAAAAGTGTAAATCCTCTTGCGTTATCGGCAAGTGGTTTTGCTGTCGAAATCACTCACGGAGCATGGTTGACTGATGCTTTACTGAGGTATTACTATTCCTTCTTTATCGAGAGTTTGTAACCCACACCATAAATACTTTTTAATTTTATGGATGGAAAATTCTTTAATATTTTTTTTATACGGGAAATGGACGTATCCAGCGTGTTTTTCAAATGTGAACCGTCATCATTCAAAGAAGCGTTCTGGTTTCCGCTGGCGGCGGGAACGATTGGCGGGTTGGCAATGTCGATTGTGGGGATATTTGTGTTTTTGCCGTTGATGACGGTGAGAAGAGAAAACTATAAAAAAAGATAAAATGTAAAGGCCCACTTCGATGAATACTTCCAACAAAAAAATCCCCGGCATATATTACATATACCAGGGGATAGTTAAACTCAATTAGATAGGTTTGTTATTTCGAATAACTCTCTTTTACAAAAGCTGCATTATTCAAAAAATCATAACTCTCCTTCACTCCTTCGAAAGGGGTTCCTGTATATCTTTCCACTTCCACAATCATATATTTTGCGCCCGATTTCTCTGCATTGTTGAAGATATTCTCAAAGTTCACTTTTCCACTTTTACCTAATTCGGTCTCATCTTTTACATGCAATTGTTCGAAGCGCCCGGGGAAGCTGTTGAAATAATCTACCGGGTCTTTACCGCCCTCACACACCCAGTAAACATCCATCTGGAAAAACACTTTGGAGGGATCGGTATTGTTCAACATATAGTCGTACATTAATTGACCTTCTATTTCGTTGAACTCAAAACTGTGGTTATGATAGCCTAAACGAAGACCTGCAGCATTACATTTCTCACCTATCTGGTTATAATAATCACAATATACCTGAAGGTCGGATAGCGTTTCAGGGGTGGTCATCCAGGGAATGACAATGTATTTCATTCCTGCTTCCTTGTGAGCCTGAATAGCAGTATCCCACCAAGCCCAGGTCTCATCCCAGTTTGTTTCACCCGGTTTTTCGGCTAAAGGTCTTGAAGCATGTGAAGACAGTACTTCCATGCCTGCATCTTCGATCGATTTCTTAAAATCGACAGGAGACATTCCATAAAACTGTCCGTCATTATATCCTGCTGCCTCTACTCCGGTATATCCTATTTCTGCGACTTTTGCAATGGTACCAGCGTAATCAGCCTTGATATCATCTCGTACTGAATATAGTTGAAGGTAAATCTCTTTTTTGGCTGATGCCTCCTCTTTCTGTTGTTTTCCCTGGTTGCATGCAGAGAAAAAGAACAAACCGCTTAATAATGCGGTACTTAACAAAATTGAACGTTTTTTCATTGTATAAGTTGTTTAAAAAAAGGATGTTCCCGTTTCAGATGAGAATATCCTTTCCCTTTGTTTAAATTAATCCAATATTTTAATTTTTATATTTCTGTACCATACATCATCGCCGTGATCCTGTAAGCCTATATAACCTTCCTGATTTTCACCTCCTGCATTCAGGAAGTCAGGCCAGTTTTTGAATTTGCTCCCGGCAACCATTTCTTTCCATGAGTCTGTCCACAGGTGATATTCTACAACATTTTCACCATTCTGAGTATGAATAACGGTTCCTTTATACACCATAATGCCACCTGTATTCCATTCACCTGCAGGTTTTGAATTCTGTGGTACTGCAGGCACCAGATCATACAAAGAAGCAGATTGGCGATTTCCGTCTTTTCCTAACTTGGCATCGGGATGTTTTGCATTATCAAGAATCTGATACTCGGGTGCCGATTCGTAAATTTGTTTTCCTTCCAGCTCCTGAGCCAGATAGAACACACCACTATTTCCACCTTCAGATACTTTCCATTCGAAGGTAAGCTCGAAGTTTTTAAATTTCTGGTCATAAATGATGTCTCCACCATCTTTTGCACCGGCTTCACCCATTCCCGATCCGTTTATCTTGATTGCACCATCTTCAATGGTCCAGGCCGAAGGCATATCGGCACGGTTATAACCACGCCATCCTGTAAAATCTGTACCGTTGAAAAGTGTAATCCATCCTTCACCGGCTGCAGTCATCTCAACAGAGTCTGTTGCATCGGCTGTCTTAGATTGTTTGCTTGTGTTGGAACATGACATAAAAATCATTCCTGAAATAATAATTAGACTAAATACATTTAAAACATTTTTCATAACTATTTTCTTTTTAATTAAACTGAAATTTAATTTTTTAAATACAGGGAACAACGACGAAAGAATCAGTCGTTGTCCCTTCTAACCATCAAAAGTGTAATATTATGGCATATCAGGCAATTTCCATCCATTCTGATAGGAGTGCTTGATCATCTCATTTGCATATTCAATAGCATTTACCGGTTCTGTCCAAGTTTTGTTGAATGTCGGGTGTCCGTCGGTGATCTTAAATCCATCTTCAATAATGGTTTTGATAACAGCATCAGCAGGTATATTGGTGAATTGCATGTTTTCACCATCCCAGTGAAGCTCCTGGTTTAATCCTTGCAGTCTTACAGCAAGAACACCCATCACAACCATCTCATTGAAAGGGCCAGCTTCAGAGAAAGGAGACGCAGTTTCAACACGATTTGCAGGAGATTCCTTACAAGCACGTACCCAGTCCATTTCATGCGACAAGGTAACCTCGCGCTGTGTTTTGGGCGAGTTGGGTTTGCGACCGGATACCAGCCACGGGTTAACACCATAACAACCGCATATAAGCGTATCTTTAGATCCGTAGAAGATCACACCCCCACCCTGATCGTTCAGGTTCTTACCCGCAGGAACACCTTCTGGACGCATTGGTTGTAAACCACCATCGTACCAGGTAACCTCAACTTCGGGCATGGCAACTTTAGGCAAGTTGTCGCGTTCAGGGAATACATATTTAACCATTTGAGCGTTGGGAGCACAATCTGTCAGCAACATTGTAGAAGAGCCCTGCACCTTGGTAGGATAGCCCAGATTTAATCCTTTAAACACCGGATGTAAAATATGACAAGCCATATCACCTAATGCGCCGGTACCGAAATCCCACCATCCGCGCCAGTTCCATGGATGATAGATATTATTGAACGGACGTTTTTTTGCCGGTCCTATAAAAAGGTCCCAATTCAGTGTAGATGGAATCTTATCAGCCTGTTTAGGTGTCATCAAACCTTGCGGCCATATAGGCCTGTCAGTAAAAGCTTCAACTTTTCTCACTTCACCTATCTGACCATCTCTTATCCAGTCTATAACCTGGCGTACTCCGGGAGCTGAAGATCCCTGATTACCCATGCTTGTTGCTACTTTGTACTTTGCTGCAAGATTTGTTAACAAACGTGATTCATATACACTGTGAGTAAGTGGTTTCTGAACATACACATGTTTACCCATTGTCATAGCATCAGCGGCAATCATTGCGTGCGTATGGTCAGCCGTAGCTACAACAACAGCATCGATGCTCTTACCCAGTTCATCGTACATTTTTCTGTAATCGTAATACTTCTTAGCTTTCGGGTACTTATCAAACACACGCTGGCTGTACTTCCAGTCCACATCACAAAGTCCGATAATATTCTCGCTTTCAAGCCTGCTAAGGTTGGCGTTCCCCATTCCGCCAATACCTACTCCGGCAATATTCAGTTTATCACTTGGTGCAGTTTGTCCTACACTTTTCCCAAGTACCGATGAAGGTACAACGGTTAGTCCGGCAGCAGCTATTGCTCCGGTTTCTAAAAATTTTCTTCTTGTAATTTTTGATGACATAAGTACTTTTTTTGGTTATTACTTGATATTAATTATAGTTTTTATCCTCTTGTTATCTCTTCTTTTTCTTTATTCCAGTACATGGTTCGGCCTTCGAGATAGGCACGTGTTCCCATATGAGCCGTAATTGCCTCTTCAAAGCCCTGATCGATACCGCAGGAAGGTTGCTTTCCGTTTCTGATGCAGTCCAGCCACTCTTTAAGGTGCAGAAAGGTAGTGTTATATCGCTTTCCACTTATAAATGAGAAGAGCAACCCGCGTTCTGCAAAATATTTTTCGGTAGCAGTTGACACAGCATCAACACTCTGTCCGGGTATATATGAGTAAAATGGTTCACCGGGCTTTATGATTCCCTTGTCTATTTTATCACTATACTGCTCAGACCTGGGGTCTACGGTAACGGTAAGAGTGTTTCCAACCTCCATGGTAGCATCATGGCCCATGATCTTACGGCTGCGATTAAACTGGTTGGCCAGTGTTGCTGAGTAGAGCATTGTCAGGTCCCTGTCTTTGTATTCGAATACCGTTTGCAATACATCCGGTACGGTTCGTCCGTCCTTAAAGAAATAGACACCTCCCGAAGAGCTTGCAGACGAAGGTATACCCAGATTAAGTATCTGGTTCATTGCGTCATACTCATGTGTTAAAAGATCTCCACTCAAACCTGTACTGTAATCCCACCAACAGCGCCATCGGAAAAATCTTTCAAGACTGAACTTTTCGCGGGGCTCTGGCCCTACATATTTTAGTAATCCTGCCGAAGTCATGTAATCCATGTACTCTTTTATACGGCCGGTATCTCCTTCAAATTGTTTCCAGTCAATATTTTTAGATGTAGCCTGTTCATGTATGGGGTATACCCATGCGCCATTAGGATCATTCCTGTTTGTACCGGTCTCTATCAAAGAAACTTTGCCCAACAACCCTTTTTCAATGATCTGCCGTGCCCTCTCGTAGGCTTCAATCTGCCTGTTCTGGTGTCCTAACTGAAATACTAGCTGAGGGTTACTTTTCACAATCGAGCGGAGCTTGTAGGTCTCTGGTACGGTCCAGGTCATTGGCTTTTCAAGATAAACATGTTTGCCCGCCATTATGGCGTCCATAGCCATGGTACCATGCCAGTGATCGGGTGATGCAATTACTACAGCATCAACATCCGGTGCAGACAACAGTTCCTTATAATTAAGGTATCGCTTCGGTTCCGGGCCATGCTTCCCGTTCACCCCTTCCCTGTGTATATTTGCTCCTGCCTTTATAGCATCATTACCATAGACATCAAAAATATCACAAACAGCAGTAATTTCAACACGCAAGTCCTCCTGTTCCATAAAATCACGGTAACGAGTATTGTCAGAGTCTGCTTTTGCCTGCTTAATAAGGTCTTCAACATAGCCGGGAGTAGCAAATCCCAGAGCTTGCATCAGCTGAGCACCTCTGATGCCGAAACCGACAATACCTATTTTAATAACCGGGGCATCGGATGGTATGGAAGCATAGGGTGCTACATCACTCTTGAATCGAAAAATCTCAGAAGCATTTCTGTTTTTGTTTTCAATCTGTTTTTTTTTGTACACTCCGTATGCCATCGCCCCTAATACCGGGACAGAGGCCATCGCCTTGAGTACATCACGGCGCCCTTGAGATACTTCTTTGCCTGATGATTTTTCCCCTTCTCCATTATTGTTATTATATATCTTTTTATCTTCGTCCATTAGATTAAAAATATTGATTTTCACATGTATAGCTTGAACACGATTTAATCATCTGCTTGATTTAAATTAAATATCATGCTCGTCTCATACAAAATTGAAATAACAAAAAATCAGTTTTTTACATTAAGATATATTTTAGAAAGCTATTTCTATTTCAGAATTTAGTATATCGCAAAAGTACCCGATAAAGCAAATGAACTGACTCTGCTTTCACTTTTTCCGGCGAAACAACAAACTGTCAAAACCAATTATTTTTGATGTTGGAAAAAGCATCAGTACCACTACTGCAGATATTATAATAAGATTTTTTTCTATCCACAAATAAGATCCTCCAGCAGGCAATATATATTCTGCATTTAATAATGGAGGATGTGAAAGATAGTACAGAGTCAGAAAAAAAACAGCACCGTAATATCCAATATTTGAAAAAAGGCCCAATATCAACAGTAAGCCAATAAGAGTTAATCCCCATATATTTATAAAATTTGCGACAGACAGTAATATGTTATTTCCGGCAATATACATAAAAACAGGTGCAAAAACCCCTTGCGAGTCCATCATATAGCCATATGCAGACCAGTTTGGAGTGAATACCTTTGCCAGTCCCTCATACAAAAAATACCAACCTATTAAAATACGCAGCACAAACAGTGAGTATAATTGTAATTTGCTATAATGTATTGATTGCATTTTTTTACGGCTTAAAAGATTGTCATCTTGCTTTTTTATGAAGCAAAATGCACCCGTAAAAGTAAGACAAATAATTTTGAAAATGAAATTTTATTGTTTTATTATCACAATCATGCAAGACAAATTGTCAATATTGATGCTTTTCGACTGTTTTTACTGACAATGCTATATAAAAAACGTCATAATAAATTCGGATTTCTTTTATCACTTTATTCATCTTTCACTTATGTTTTGATTAGAGCTGAAAACAGTTTCGGGAAAGTTGTAAATTTGTTCATTCGTTTTTTTTTATCTACTTTTATGGTCTAAAAGTCTTGAAATATTAGTCACGGTAGCTGGCAATTCACTGCTCCCGGCAGATTATTTTCAATAAATAATCACTTTATCACTGTATTTACAGAGATAAGCAAGTTATTTATAAACAATTGAAATTACGAATTGAAATAAACAATACACACGATAAATTGTTTTTTAATTTGTAAAGAGGTATGATTGTCCGGTTTTTTCGAAAATTACTTACAATTTACTGATTATTGAATTGATTTGTACTTCGCATCGTGCAGTTGTCAATCGGTTTATTGCGTGAGTATTGGGTATATATTTGCCAGATTATTAAAGAGATGTAAAAAATAAAAAACAGAATAATGACCCAAAACACTTTTTTAGGCTCAATTGAGCAAAGTATTCGAAATCATTGGAATATGCCGGCCATGACCGATTTTAATGGCAAAACCTTTTATTACAAAGACTTTGCCCTTGAAATAGATCGGCTGCACGACTTTTTTAAATCTGCTGGGATAGAACGTGGGGACAAAATCTCGGTGTGTGGTAGAAACTCCGCCAACTGGGCTATAGTCTTTTTTGCAACTCTCTCTTATGGCGCTGTCTCGGTAAGCATACTTCATGAATTCGATAAAGAGAGCGTACAGTTCATAGTGAATCATTCCGATTCAAAAATGTTTTTCGTGGATGAGAATATCTGGGGCGAAGTTGACGAAACCACCATCCCCAAAGTGGAAACTGTTTTCTCTCTCGACAATTTCTCACTCATAAAAACTGCCTCAAAAGAATTTGAAGTGTTTGTGCAGAATGCACCTGCATTTTTCGAAAAAAAGTATGAGAAGGGTTTCTTTGTCAACGATATCTCTTTCCGTACCGATAAACCGGAGGAACTGGCTGTCATCAACTACACTTCGGGAACAACAAGTAGCCCTAAAGGTGTGATGATACCCTACCGTAGCCTGTGGTCGAATACTAAATTTGCCAACGACAATCTGGAGTTTATTTTTTCGGGCGACAATATTGTATGTATGTTACCAATGGCACATACGTATGGACTGGCTTTTGAAGTTCTCAATTCCATATCAATGGGTTGCCACATCCATTTTCTGGGGAAAACCCCTTCTCCGAAAATACTGCTCGAAACATTCGCGAAAGTTAAACCAAAGCTGATTCTTGCCGTTCCACTCATAATAGAGAAAATTGTTACCAGAAACGTTTTACCCAAGCTGAAACATGGAGCTGCCGGGACACTAGTTAAAATACCGCTGCTAAACTACATAGTGCATGCGAAGGTACGAAAATTGATGATGGCATTTTTCGGCGGGAACCTGGTAGAGGTTGTTATTGGTGGTGCTGCACTCAACTCAGACGTGGAGAAGTTTCTCCGGAAAATCAGATTCCCATACACCGTTGGGTATGGTATGACTGAATGCGGTCCACTTATCTCCTACTCCTTCTGGACTGAGTTCAAAGAGCGTTCATGTGGAAAAGTTGTGGACAGAATGCAGGTGAGAATTGACTCCGAAGATCCACAGAACGTTGTTGGAGAGATTCTCACAAAGGGTGCAAATGTTATGCTGGGATATTATAAAAATGAAGAGGCAACAAAGAAGTCGTTCACAAAAGACGGATGGCTAAAGACTGGTGACCTGGGTACTCTGGACAAAGACAATTACGTCTTTATCAGGGGACGAAATAAAAACATGATACTGGGACCTTCGGGGCAAAATATCTATCCCGAAGAGATTGAAGAAAAAATTAACGCTTATACCTATGTTAGCGAGTCACTAGTGATTGAAGAAAATGAAAAACTTATTGCTCTTATTGTACCCGACAAAGATACATTACAGGAACATGGAGTTAATGAACCTAAAATAATACCCTTCTTAGAGCAACTGATAAACGAGGTTAATAGCAAACTGCCATCATACAGCAGGATAACCTCCATCCGCATTCAGGAAGAGGAGTTTGAGAAGACACCCAAACGAAGTATAAAGCGATTTAAATATCAGAAGTAAATAATCAGTGAGATCATTCAAAATAGGAATATAAAAAAAGAGGGTGTCATAATGTGACTTTACCCTCTTCTTTTTTGGTAGATGTATCAATGTCTCTCTTTCACTTTATCAAACGGCCGTGGTCAATACTCATCCCAGCTCTTTATCTCAATATCTTCAAGATCCTTCTTGCAGAAAGCGGTGATAAAAGCGCTAGCAAGCCTGGCGTTAGTAATGAGAGGAATATTGTAATCCACTGCAGCACGGCGAATAATGTAACCGTTTGTCAGCTCCCTGCGAGTTACGTTTTTGGGAATATTAATAATCAAGTCGAATTGTTTTTCTGAAATCATTTTCTTGATGTTATTATCACCATCTTCATCAGGCCAGTTGACATCGGTCGCCATAATGCCGTTATCTTCCAGAAACTTCTGCGTACCGTGGCTGGCATAGAGATCATACCCTCGCTCTCCAAGCAGCTTGCATGCCTCAAGCAGATCAACTTTAGACTTCATCTCACCCGAAGAGATAAGAATTCCCTTTTTAGGTATTCTGTACCCAACAGAGAGCATCGACTTAAGGATTGCCTCTGAAAAATCATCTCCTATACAGCCTACTTCACCGGTGGAAGCCATATCCACACCAAGCACCGGATCGGCATTCTGCAGGCGAGAGAATGAGAACTGCGATGCTTTAACTCCAATATATTCCAGATCAAACACCGAGCTGTCGGGTTTGGTATAGGGAGCATCCAGCATGATGCGGGTTGCTGTCTCTATAAAATTGTGTTTAAGGACCTTAGATACAAACGGGAATGAACGCGATGCTCTCAGATTGCACTCTATTACTTTTATATCGTTATTTTTGGCGAGATACTGAATATTAAAAGGGCCACTGATATTAAGCTCTCTGGCAATCTGCTTCGATATCTTCTTAACGCGTCGCATGGTCTCAAAATAGATTTTTTGAGCAGGAAAAACAAGAGTGGCATCGCCTGAGTGAACACCTGCAAACTCCACATGTTCAGAGATAGCATATTCAACCACCTCACCCTCTCTGGCCACAGCATCAAACTCAATCTCCTTGGCATTTTGCATAAAGCAGGAGACAACTACGGGATATTCTTTCGATACGTTTGAAGCCATCTTCAAGAAGGTGTGCATCTGCTCCTTGTCATAACACACATTCATTGCAGCGCCTGAGAGCACGTAAGAGGGACGGATAAGCACCGGGAAACCCACCTCATCAATAAATAAATCAATCTCTTCAAAGCTGCTCATCTCTTTCCATCGCGGCTGATCAATACGCAGCTCATCGAGCATAGCAGAGAACTTATGGCGATTTTCTGCCCGGTCTATGGAGAGTGGTGAAGTACCCAGGACAGGTACGTTTTGCCTGTGCAGCTTCATAGCTAAGTTGTTAGGAATCTGCCCCCCTACAGAGACAATCACCCCTTTAGGATGCTCAATATCTATAACATCCATAACACGTTCAAACGTAAGCTCATCGAAATAGAGCCTGTCGCACATATCATAATCGGTTGATACCGTTTCAGGATTGTAGTTTATCATCACCGATGCATAACCCAGATCACGGGCTGTTTGCACGGCGTTGACCGAACACCAGTCGAATTCCACTGACGAACCAATTCTATACGCACCTGATCCCAGAACTATAACAGCCTCCTTATCCTCTTTCACCGTGTGGCGACTATCACCTCTACCATAGGTGAAGTAGAGATAATTTGTTTTGTCTGGATGCTCCGAAGCAACGGTATTGATTCGTTGCACAGATGGTACAACCTGCAATTTTTTCCTGTGATTGCGCACCCTGATTAAATCATTTTCGAGGGTTCCCTGAGGATCTTCCACAAAACGGGCAATCTGGAAATCGGAAAAGCCAAGACGTTTTGCCTCTCTAAGTACATTTTCCGGTAGCTCTTCTATCTTATTGTATGCAGAGAGTACCTTTGAATAGTTGTATATATTCTCCAGCTTCTCCAGGAACCAGCGATCTATCTTTGTCAGTTCCTCAATTTTTTCTACACTATACCCTTTATCCAACGCATCAGCGATGGCGAAGATACGCATATCGGTAGGTTTGTATAGTGCCTCTTCCACATCATCGAAAGTCATCTCCCTGTTTCCCACAAAACCGTGCATTCCCTGCCCGATCATTCGTAGCCCTTTCTGGATAATTTCTTCAAACGATTTGCCAATAGACATTATCTCTCCAACCGACTTCATGGAAGAACCAATCTCGTGACTCACACCATAGAACTTATTAAGGTCCCAACGAGGTATCTTCACAATCATATAATCTACCTCGGGTGCCACGTAAGCAGAATTTGGCGTTCCCATTTCACCTATCTGGTCCAGTGAATAGCCCAAGGCCAGCTTGGTAGCCACAAAAGCCAGAGGATACCCCGATGCTTTGGAGGCTAGAGCAGACGAACGGCTCAGGCGAGCATTGATCTCTATTATTCGATAGTCGTTTGTTTCGGCATTAAATGCATACTGTATGTTGCACTCACCCACAATCCCAATATGTTTAACTACCCTCCGGGCAACATCCTCAAGCAAGGCTACCTGTTTTTTGGCAAGGGTGATGATGGGGGCCACCACAATACTTTCGCCGGTGTGGATACCCAGCGGATCAAAATTCTCCATAGGCACAACGGTAAAACAGTGGCCTTTCTTGTCACGTATAACCTCAAACTCAATCTCTTTCCAACCTTTGAGGCTCTCTTCCACAAGTATCTGATCTGAAAAAGAGAGGGCACTTTTGCAAAGTTCGATAAACTCCTCTTCGTTTTCGCAAATACCTGACCCTTGCCCTCCCAAGGCGTAAGCCGATCGAACCATAATGGGAAAACCAATTTCACGGGCAGCTAGCAGTGCATCGTCAATGCTCTCCACAGCATGTGAGTGGGGAGTCTTTGCTTCAATCTCATTCAACTTTTTCACAAAGAGATCACGATCCTCAGTAATCATAATAGCATCGACCGAAGTGCCCAGCACGCGAACCCCATATTTTTCAAGCGTACCGTTCAGGTACAATTCCGTTCCGCAGTTCAGCGCTGTCTGTCCGCCAAAAGCCAGTAGTATGCCATCTGGCTGTTCCTTGCAAATTACTTTCTCCACAAAATAGGGCGTAATGGGCAGGAAGTAAACTGTATCGGCTACTCCTTCAGAGGTTTGTATGGTTGCGATATTGGGGTTGATCAACACTGTTTCTATTCCCTCTTCACGCATTGCTTTCAATGCCTGCGAGCCGGAGTAATCGAACTCCCCTGCCTGTCCGATCTTCAGGGCACCGGAACCCAGTAAAATAACTTTCTTGATTGATTTATCCATTTATATTTACTTATATATATTGCTTAGTGTATTACTAAAATATTTAAAATATAGTTCTTATTAATTGTACCCTCTCCAATGTTTTACAGCTATAATCTGGTTGCCGGCTTTACTGAGTGACCTAACAAAAGCATTCGTCAAACAGTTATTGGCAGAAAGCTGAGTATCATTAATAATTCGGTAGCCTGAAAATCCCATTTCACTACTCAAATGCGAATACTCTCTGGAGTAGCACATTAGGATAAGGGGAGCCAAATGTAGATATCCGGGCCCAAAAAAATCGGAAATCACGTCTGTTTCGCTGTGCGCGGGAACTTCGTTATTTCCGATTATGTGATATATGAGTGTTAATATTTGGCCTTTACCAGAGGGATCCGTCAGGCTTTCCCGGTACCCTGTAGCAGCTGTATTGAAAATCACCTCTCCCGATGCTGCCTCTCGGGCTCCAAACGACCATCCGTGAAAAGCCGTACCGCTTACAAGGATCAATCGCACCGGTCTTTCTCTCTGCATAGTGCGTACATTGTTATTTCGAGTTGATATATTATGATATTAGAATGCAAAGATAGAAAAAAAATCTGAGAACATTACAACTGATAAACCGCAACTTTGAATAAATAATTACTTTAACAATACGGTAAATATATTATTAAAATTTACTTGTTAACAGATTACAGCTAAATGCACGACTTCCAATGTTTTGTAACCTGTTTCATATGATGGGTACTCTAAAATAGATATATAAGTCTCATATTTAGCTGCATGAGAAAGTAATAAACGCATGTGTTACGATGACAAGTAGATGGATAAGTAGAGTATTTTTATTAGGCGTACAGATCTTTTTCATTTGCTTTTTTCAAAATTTTTGCTTATATTCAGGGTGGAGAAAGCATGCTAAATATTATGTAAACCACTACTAATCAGTAAGTAATAAACATTGTTGCGTATTTCAGGAAAGATTTAGCAATTCTCATACAGGTTTCGTATGTTTATTTTTCGGAATATGCTGAAAATCTTTACGGATTGAGGCATGAGTATGCTCGAAAATTCAAAATATCAAAAAATAATTATTTATAACGCATTGAATATCAATATCTGTTTTGACACGGTTGGAGTGAAAAAACTTTTCGGAGGTAACTCAGATATAAAGTAATTCAATTATCGTATGAGTTCCGGTTGAAGCTTAAACATTTAATGTATTAAGATATGCATAGCATGGATATATACGAAAGTCAGTTAAAGTAATTTTTAGTTTAAATATGAATAAGATTGCAATAATTGGGAATTATCCTCCCCGTAAATGTGGAATAGCCACATTTACAAAGGATTTAAATGAAGGGATGAAGAAAAAAGCCGTATCAACAGCTGTGGTGGCTATGAATGATGGATTAAACCGATATAATTATCCTGATGATGTGGTTTTTGAAATTGATCAAAATGTAATGCCACTATATATTAATGCAGCTGAATATCTGAACTCCAATAATTTTGATGCTGTAATACTTCAGCATGAGTTTGGAATTTTCGGTGGAAAAGACGGCAGCCATATCATCCAATTGCTTAAACGGTTGCGAATGCCGGTGATCACAACCCTGCATACAATAATTGATGATCCAACAAATAACCAGCGACTGGTAATAAATGAGCTGGCACGCCTTTCTCATAAACTTGTAAGTATTTCTAAAAAAGGAATAGAACTGCTCACAAAAATATATGGTATCCCCGAATCGAAATGCATACATATACACCATGGGGTTCACAATATTGGAAGTGAGAATACTTTAGGTTTGAAAAAGAAACTTGGTGTAGAAAACAAAAAGATAATACTGACTTTTGGCTTGCTATCAAAAAACAAATCTATTGAGGTGGTAATCAATGCACTTCCTGAAGTTATAAAAAAACATCCGGAAGTGGTTTATATTGTTCTGGGGGCAACACATCCACATGTGGTTAAAAACGAAGGTGAAGACTACCGCCACATGCTTTTTCGCCTTGTCAACAGGTTGAATCTGGAGAAGAACATATTGTTTATAAACCGTTTCGTAAGCAATAAAGAACTGTTCAACTATCTTAAGATGTGCGATATTTACGTGATACCGTATATGGGTGAAAAACAGATCTCTTCAGGCACTCTGATCTATACAATGGGTGCTGCCAAACCAATAATATCCACACCCTTCTGGTACGCTAAAGAGATGCTGGCTGACAACAGAGGGGTACTGTTTAACTTTAAAGATTCCGACCAGCTTAGTGAAAAAATAATTGAACTTCTGGATAATGAGAAGAAGAGCAAAACAATTGCTATGAATGCCTTTGCTCTTGCCAAGGAATGTTACTGGCCTAAAATAGGCAAACAGTACTATGACCTGGCGGCAAGAATGATATCGGGAAAAGATATTATTAAACCGGGTATTGAACAAACCACTGAAAGTGAAGTGAAATATGCTGTTCCACCAATTAATCTGGGGCAATTACGTGTTCTTACAGATGATACAGGCATTTTACAGCATGCAAAATTCAACGTACCCGATAGAAACCATGGCTATTGCACCGATGATAACGCAAGGGCATTGATGTTGACAGTGATGCTGCAAAACGAGGTACAAGATACAGATGAGGTGAACAGGCTGGCCAGCATATATTTGTCATTTATCGATTATGCATATAATCCCGGAAACGGAAAATTCCGGAATTTTATGAACTACGAAAGACAATGGCTCGAAGATGAAGGATCTGAGGACAGCACAGGAAGAGCCATTTGGGCACTTGGGTTCACAGCAGCCCACACCAATGTAAGCAACTTCAACCATCATTCCAACCATTTGTTTAAGAGAGGCATTAAGGCGGTTAAGCAGATGACGCATCCCCGGGCAATGGCTTACGCTATCCTTGGGCTGGTGAATCACGCAAAAATGTATGGTGAGGCAACAGTGATAAATCAATTGAAAGAAACAGCTAAAAAGCTTTACTCTTTCTTCGATACAACCATCGATCACGAATGGCTTTGGTTTGACAAAAGAGTTACTTATGGAAACAGCAGAATCCCCCAGGCAATGATTTATGCTGGGATGTACTTAAATGATACCGGTTTAGCAAAGAGAGGCTTAAAAATTTTAGACTGGCTTATTGATAAACAGTTTATAGGTGGGTCATTCTCACCTATCGGCAATAATGGCTGGCTCACCCCGGAAGGGAAAGCACAGTTTGATCAGCAACCTCTGGAGGCAAAGGGCATGATTAATGCGTGCCTTCAAGCAGAAGAGTACACAAATAACGGCAGCTATGGCGAATATGCAGTTAAAGCATTTGAATGGTTTACCGGTGAAAACGACCTTAACATGCCTGTGTATGATTTTGCTACCGGCGGGTGTCGCGACGGACTTCATCACGAAGGAGTGAACCTTAACCAGGGAGCTGAATCAACCTTATCGTGGCTGATATCACTTATGGATATTTCATTTTATTTACGTAACAAAAATAATTTACAGATATGATAAATATAAACCGGCTGCCTATAAAAATTTTGCCATCTTCCAGGCGTACGCTTGTTAGGCCATTTATCCCAAGTAGCGAATCACAAGTGGAACATATACTTTTTAGGATATTCTCTACTCCCTTAGATGAGAAAAAACGTGTACTCGACGGCATTTATGAACGGATTGAAGTGCCTTTGGATACAACACAGGATATTTTTCTGAAAAATTTCGATCACATAAAGCACCGTATTCCAAGCAACCTGAAAATGACTGATGAGAAGAAGCGGCATATCGGTGCTTTTTTCACTCAGCAGTATGCCCTGGAATCTACTGCGCTGTTTAACCCTTCCATTGTGCCACATCCTGTGCAAGATAAAGAGGGTGCAATACGTTTTATTCTCAGCTTACGCGCTATTGGAGAAGGGCATATTTCATCAATCACCTTCATGGAGGGAGTGATTGATTCAGATTATAACATCACTCTTGCTGATAATTCTCCGGTAATTTACGAGCCTGATCGTACAGAACATCATTACCATAAAGATTTGTTTTTAAAAAAAGCATACGACCTGGGCATCCTTACAAGTATAAACATGCCTCTGTTTGATTTATTGTCAGAACAGTTTTCTTTTGAGGATTTAACTAAAGCCATTAATATAACCGTAAGGGGAAACACAATGAGCAATAAGGAGGAGCTCGAGGTCTCCATGAACAGCATAAAATCGTTGGCACTGTCGAATTTCACACTAAATTTTTCGACTGATAACATCACCGAACGTGCAATTTATCCGGCATCGCCCTCTCAGAGTAACGGATTGGAGGATGCCCGTTTTGTGCGGTTCGTGCGTGAAGACAACAGCGTGGTTTACTACGCCACCTTTACTGCTTATAACGGAAAGTCCATCATGCCGGAGATGCTTGAGACAAAAGACTTCAAGGAGTTCAGAATATCCACTCTTAGCGGCCGGGCTGTGAAGAACAAAGGGATGGCCCTTTTCCCCCGTAAGATAGATGGAAACTATATGATGCTTGGACGTCAGGACAATGAATCTCTATATATTATGAAATCTGAAAACCTACACTTCTGGTATGACTATGAGCCTTTACTGAAACCAACTTACGACTGGGAGCTGATTCAGATAGGGAACTGCGGTTCTCCTATTGAAATTGAAGAAGGCTGGCTGGTGATAACACACGGAGTGGGACCGGTGAGAACATATTCATTGGGTGCAGTGCTTCTCGATAAAGATGATCCCAGGCAGGTAATCGGGCGACTGAAAGAACCGCTGCTTACACCGGCCAAAAAAGAGAGCACTGGCTATGTTCCAAATGTTATTTACACCTGTGGAGCTATGGTTGTGAACCGTACATTGATACTGCCATATGCCATCGGCGATATGGTAACAACCTTTGCTACGATAAGTGTAGATGAATTAATTGAGGAGATGGAACGAGAATGAAAATTGCAATGCTTTCACCCATAGCCTGGCGAACGCCCCCTGTTCATTACGGGCCCTGGGAACTTGTTACTTCTTTGCTTACAGAAGAGTTGGTAAAAAAAGGGATAGATGTAACTCTTTTTGCCACTGCCAATTCAATAACAGAAGCAAAGCTTAGATCAGTATGTCAAAGGGGGTACGAGGAGGATAAGAGCATAGATCCAAAGGTGTGGGAATGTCTTCACATATCGGAATGCTTTGAACATGCAGGGGAATTTGATATTATTCACAACCAGTTCGATTTTTTACCGTTAACTTATTCGGGATTGACAGATACACCCTTAATTACCACTATACACGGTTTCTCATCGCCTCGCATTATGCCGGTGTACAAAAAATACAACCGCAAAACACACTATGTTTCCATAAGCAATGCCGACCGTTCGCCCCTGCTGGACTATATTGCCACCGTTTATCATGGCATTGATACGGGTAATTTTACCTTCAATCCTAATCCGACAGGCGACTATCTGCTATATTACGGGAGGGTCCATCACGACAAGGGAACTAAAGAGGCGGTAGAGATTGCCCTGGCACTTGATATGCGGCTGATTATCGCCGGTATTATTCAGGATCAGTTGTATTTCGACACTTATGTTAAGCCTTTTCTAAAAGAGGGCAAAATTGAATATATAGGCAGCGTGGGCGCTGACAGGCGTGACGGGTTACTGGGAAATGCGCGACTGCTCTTGCATCCTATCAATTTTAATGAACCATTTGGCCTATCCATTGTGGAGGCTATGGCATGCGGAACACCTGTAGTAGCATTCAACAAAGGGAGCATGCCTGAGCTGATAACCGATGGGAAAAACGGCTATCTTGCAGAGAACTCAGAAGATGCCATTGAGAAGATCAGGAAGGTGGATAAAATCAGCCGGCAATCTTGTAGAGAGGTTGTGGAAAAGCATTTCACCAAGGAGGTCATGGCTCAGAGCTATATAAAAGTGTATGAAAATATTTTGAATAAATAATTTTACTGTTACCCGGCTCTTTTCTTTTACGCTTCTTCTGTTCTCGTTATCCGTTTCCGGATTTACAAACTCGCCTAATGTCAATAAAGGGAGCAAGTGAAGGAAACAATAGGTTTTTTAAAACTATTTATCCGTTTAGTTGTTAAACATATAATAAAAACATGAAACGTGCGGGCATAATCATTCTCACTTAACAGTTATAGTGAGGTGCAAGTTCCGTAAAAAAACTTATAAAAATGAAAAACTGGAGGATAGAATCATTGATTATTGCGGTGGGACTGACATTAATAGGTGTCATGATTAATACCGGTATCAGTAATTTTAAAAACAGAGACCGTGTAGTAACGGTAAAGGGACTTGCCGAGATGGAGGTCCCTGCAGATAAGGTTGTTTGGCCTTTGATGTACAAAGATTTAGGTAATGATTTATTAACGCTCTACAACAATATTCAAACGAAGAACAAAACCATTGTGGAGTTTTTACAGGCAAACGACATATCAAGCGAAGAGATAAGCGTTGCTCCTCCTGAAATAATTGATATGGAGGCAGAACGTTACTCCGCACAAACACCTCAATACCGGTACAATGCTACATCGGTAATCACCGTTACTTCCAAAGATGTGGAGAAAATAAGGAAACTAATCTCAGAGCAAACCGAACTGCTGAAGCAGGGTGTTGCCATTACGGGTGGCGATTACCGCTATAGCACCATCTACGAGTTCACTGGGTTGAATGATATTAAACCTCAAATGATAGAGGAGGCTACCAAAAACGCACGGCTTGCCGCCGAAAAATTCGCCATCGACTCCGGAAGCAAGCTCGGTAAGATACGCGATGCTTCACAGGGGCAGTTCTCCATTACCGATAGGGATGCCAACACGCCATACATTAAAAATATAAGGGTAGTAACCACGGTAAACTACTACCTGAAAAATTAAAACGAACCAGCAACAGTCTGCAATATTTAGACCTAATAAATAACTAAGATTGCATATCGCTTACAAAGAGAAGCGTTTCCCAGTTTTAAGATAACTCTCATATTTGTTTTGGTTGAATCTGTAATAAAAGGCTCCTCTGCGAGAGTTTTCCTTGTCTTTTATCTCCAGTTTATCCAACAGGTTCATCGAGCTGAGTTTCTTCCTAAAGTTACGTTTATCCACAGGCATTTGATAAATAGCTTCATAAAGATCCTGCAAAGCAGGAAGTGTAAACTTGTTATTAAAGAAGCGAAACATTAGAGGTTGCGTCGAAACTTTATACTGAAGAAGCTTTAGAGCATCGTTTACCATTAGGTTGTGGTCGAAAATAAGTTGCGGTAGTCTATTTATGTTTGTCCATTTGGCATCAAACTTTCGTGCCTGTGAGGTATTGAAATTTTCCGTTGGCACCAGTGCATAAAAGGCTACAGAAATAACCCGTCCCCCCGTATCACGGTCTATCTCTCCGTAAGCCTTTACCTGCTCCATGTAAATGTTTTTCTGTTTAGTGTACCGGTATAACACTTTTTCAGCTGCCTTATACAGGCTTTCATCTGCTTCCATAAAACCTCCCATAAGAGACCATTTATTTTTTAAAGGTTCAACAGGCCGCCGGGTAAGCAGTACGTGAAGATCTTTTTTGCTAAAACCAAAAATAATGCAATCCACTGCGATCAAAAATTGATCATTATTTTTGTAATATGTCTGTAACATAGTAATTATAAGGTAATTATAAGGTAGTTAAAACGGTTAAAAAAACACAGAAGAGGGATACTGTCGTATCCCTACTTCTCTATCATGGTTTGTGTTTACAGAGCTTAAAGTTTGCGTGCACCGTCGCTTATTACCACGTCGTACACCTTCGGCTCATGGCCAAAGCGCGCCTTAAATTTTTCTTTGGCATCGGCTACAAAACTGTCATGTAACTCATCTTTAACAAGGTTGATGGTACAACCTCCAAACCCTCCACCCATAACACGTGAACCGGTAACCCCATGTTCACGTGCAATATCGTTCAAAAAATCGAGCTCATCGCAACTCACTTCGTACAACTTGCTCATACCATGATGAGTCTCATACATTTTCTCACCCACGGTTTTATAGTCGCCCCGTTCAAGGGCATCGCTCACATCTCTTACGCGTTGAGTCTCCTCAATAACATATTGTGCACGCATAAAGTCCTCTTCTGAGATCTCATTCTTCACCTCCAGGAGCATCTCCATTGTTGCATCACGCAAAAATTCCACTTCAGGATGGCGTTTAGCAATGGTTCTTGCTGCGTGTTCACACGATTCGCGACGTTTATTATATGCTGATGATGCCAACTCATGCTTTACCACCGTATCAAGCAGTACCAGCTTATAACCCTGGGGATCGAATGGGAAGTATTCATATTCCATTGTTTTTGTATCGAGGCGTATCAGATGTCCTTCCTTTCCGAATAGAGAGGCAAACTGATCCATGATACCGCATTTTACTCCTACATAGTTGTGCTCGGTACTCTGTCCCACACGGGCCAGTTCGAACTTGTCGATACCCAGTTTAAGCATATCATTCAGCGCAAAAGCATAGGTGCTTTCCAATGCAGCGGAAGAAGACATACCTGCGCCCAGTGGTACATCGCCCGAAAATACTGTATCGAAGGCTTTAATTGTACCTCCTCTTTTAATTATCTCACGGCATACGCCAAAAATATACTTCGCCCACCCCTCTTTAGGGAGATCCTCCTCGTTGAGCCCAAATTCGGAACTTTCGTCAAGATCAATTGCATAAGCTTTCACCTTATCGGCCCCGTTAAACCTGATGGCAGCAATCATCCCTTTGTCAATTGCTCCCGGAAAAACGAAACTACCATTATAGTCGGTATGCTCCCCGATTAGGTTTACACGCCCCGGGGAGGTATATACCTCAGGTGCTTCAGCACCGAATTTTTCATGAAAAATTTTAACTATTTGTTCTTTTGTCATTATTGTCTGATTAATAAATATGAATCACGTAAGAATAAGTTCTGTAAAGAGTACTTTTTGTCTTACTCCTCATGGTTTACAGGAATATTCTTGTTAACATTTTTTGATCCGGCAAGTGCATAATATAACAAAAATGCCATACCTGCGATCACAAGCCAGTAACTACTTAGAAAGCCAGCTTTATCGGAAATTAATCCCTGCAGATATGGAAGTATTCCACCACCGCAAACCATTACCATGAATATTCCGGATGCCATTTCAGTATATTTACCCAATCCTTCCACAGCAAGGTTAAAGATGCTTCCCCACATGATGGAAGTGCACAAACCGCCTAAAACAAGGAAGAAAACTTTAATAGGCACAACAGCACCGAATAAATTAATCGAAAGTGCTGCAGGAATAAAGATAGCTGTCAATATTAACAAGATACCCAATGATGATGTAAAGCTAAGCATGGACTTGCTTGATACTTTAGCACCAACCGAAGCACCTATTAAACGACCGGCAAGCATCAGCAACCAGTATAACCCAACAATTGAGCCTGCAACTCCTGCAGCTATGCCAAGGCCACCACCTTCAGCACCTGTTGTCATATAAAGGTTAGCAATGTTGGGAATACCCACTTCAACACCCACATATATGAATATTGCGATAATACCCAGAACGAAGTGACGGAACGACAATGCACTGTGCTTGTCTTTTACTTTTTCTTTTTTAGGCTGGTTACGTGTTATCTCCAAACGTGGTTCGGGAATATTAACTGCCAAAATAACAATAAAAGCAAAGGCAAAAATACCCATTGCAAGAAACAATGCAGGATTGGCATCACTAATAGCAGCCCGTGCCACATCACCCATCAGGTAACCCACAAGTATGGGAACGATAGTTGCTCCAATGGAGTTGATTGCACCACCGAACTGAATCAACTGGTTTCCTTTATTTCCACCACCGCCTAAAGTGTTAAGCATAGGGTTGACCACGGTATTCAGCATACACATTGAGAAACCTGAGATAAAAGCACCTGTCAGATATACACCAAAACTAGCCACAGTTCCTGAAAGGAAGGTAATTGTCACTCCAATAAAACCAATAGCTACAGCCATCAGGGCAGTGAATTTATATCCTTTTCTTTCAAGGATTAATCCAGCCGGGATTCCCATAAAAGCATAGGCGATAAAGTTTGCCAGATTTCCAAGTTGAGACATGGCATTGCTTGCGCCGAACTGGTTTTTCACAATAACTCCCATCGGATTCTGCAAACCGGTAACGAAGGAGATCATAAAAAACAACATGAACATTACCGCGATAGGCAATGCGTAATTCTTTTTCTGAGTTGTCGTATTCATACTTTTTTATTGTTTAATAATTTCAATTATAGAATAATTTTACTTTATATTTCAAATATTTATCTCACACAAAGAATCTGTAGGTAGTTCTGGAATTAAATATCTCAGCGGTACTCAAAATCACTGAAGGGTATTGCGGTTTATTAATACTATCCGGATAGTGCTGTGTCTCAAAGCATACGGCAGACCTCGATGGATAACGTTTACCGTTTTTTGCAACAAAGCTACCATTCATCCAGTTACCGGTATATACCTGAACTCCGGGCTCTGTAGTATAAATCTCCATTTTGATCCCTGTTTTGGGCGATTCACATAAACCTGCGAAAGAATATTCATTTACTGACTTTTTGTTCAATACAAAATTATGATCGTAGCCACGGCCAATTTTAAGTTGCTCAAAATCATCATCTATACGTTCACCAATAGCATGCGGCCGGGTAAAATCGAACGGAGTTCCTTTCACCGGTTCTGCATCGCCCAAGGGTATGGCTGTATTGTCTGTAGGCAGGTAGCTGGAGGCATTTAGCATAAGAATATGTTCACCAATATATTCATCGCCTTGTCCTGAAAGATTAAAATAGGAGTGATTGGTAAGATTAAGAATGGTAGTTTTGTCTGTTGTTGCCCTATAATTTATGTCCAGAGCATTGTCATCAGTTAATGTGTATGTTACCGTTACAGACAGGCTGCCGGGGAAACCCTCTTCACCGTCGGCTGACAGATAAAACAGTTGAATGCTGTTGTCTGTCACTTTTTTCACCTCCCATACAACTGCGTTAAATCCCTTGATGCCACCATGCAGCGAGTTTGGTCCATTGTTTATGGCAAGATGATACTCCCTACCTTCCAGTTCAAACCGTCCTCCTGCAATCCTATTGGCTGTTCTGCCGCAGACAGCACCAAAATAGGGCTCTTCCGAGGTTAGGTACTCATCGATAGTGGGGTGTCCCAAAACTACGTCAGTTAATATTCCGTTTTTATCGGGAACCATCAACGATACAATTTTAGCTCCGTAATTAGTTACGGTGACTTCACTTCCAAATTTGTTTTTAAGAATGTATAACCCGGTTTGCCTGCCATCCACTGTTTTGTCAAAAGCTTTGACAAGCAAACCGGATTCGCTATACAAATTGTTCATGTAATTTCCTGGGTTTAAGAATAAGATATTGATGAAGATTGATTTTCTGTATAATTGGTGTAAAATTAACACAGTTTTTTGAAATGTCCTAATAAAAATTTGTGTTTAACAACATAAATTCATTAATTAACATTTTAAACTATTAAATATAAACTGCATCAAACCTGCAAAAAACAACCTCCCTCATCTCTCATTATTTGTTATTAGTTATATTATTACTTCATTTTCTGCCTTGAACCTCCTGGTAACCAGCACTTTGTCTATCTTGTTGCCATCTATATCTACTATCTCGAACATAAGATTATCATACTCAAATCTATCTCCTACGCCGGGAATTTTGTTAATACATTCAAATACAAAACCGGCGACTGTTGAATAGTCGATTTTATCAAAATCAACGATAAAATCCTCATCAAGCTGTGATAATATTTCTATAGGGGCCTCTCCGCTTACCAGGGCAGAGTTATCATCCCTCATAAAAATGAGTGGTTCATAAGATTCATCTTCTGTCTCCTCCGGGATAGCACCTACAAGATTTTCAAAAATATCATGAATGGTGATTATTCCGTCGAGGCTGCCATACTCATCTACCACCATAGCCATAAATATATGATTTTTCCTGAAGTACTCAAGCACTTTTTGCGCCCGCAGGGTACTGGGTACGATAACAGGCTCCTTAATAAGCTCTTCAATTGTGAACTGTTCATTGTTATTCAGACGCAATAGAAAATCCCTTATAGATATAGTTCCTGTAAAATCATCAATCTTTTTTCTGCATGCAAGAATAATGCTATGTTTTGTCCGAAGCAGATCCTCAATTATCTCCTCACGGCTTTTACTTATATCCACCCACTCCACATCCGTTCGGTGAGTCATCAGGTGAATTGCCTTTTTATCGGAGAAGTAAAATACCTGTTCGTGGATAATATTCTCTTCAACATCAATAATACCTTCATGCGAAGCTGTCTTCAGCATTGCACGCAGTTCCATTTCCGAAACCACCTCATCTTTCGGTTTTAACCCTATAAGTTTATTTACAAAACTTGTTGATACAGAGAGAAGTTTCACGAAAGGATAAAAGATAAGACTCACCACGTGTATAGTAGGCGAGACAGCAATCGCCATTTTTTCGGAATTGTTCAGTGCAACTGTTTTTGGTACAAGCTCACCTATAACAATTGATACATATGTGATAAGGAATACCACTACTATCAATGAAGCAGCGTCCGCAAAAGCACCTATAGCATTAAATTGTTTAAAGAAAGGTACCAGATAGACAGCAAACGCCTGCCCCCCGTACGCACCATTAACAATACCAATAAGAGTAATTCCCACCTGAACTGATGAGAGAAAATTATCGGGGTCGGCCTGCAACTTTCGTGCACGCGCGGCACCTTTACTTCCTTTCTTGCGTTCTGCTTCCAATTTGTTTTTCTTTGCCGAAACAATTGCAATCTCCGACAACGCGAAAAAACCGTTAAGAAGGATAAGAAGAAGTATAACGACAATATGTACCCACATAATCAGCCTATCAGGTGAAAAAAAGTAATCATAAAATTACCACAGCGGAGAGGGATAGGCCTTGTTAGCGGTAAGGCTTTTCAGCTTTGATACTACTTCGGGACGATCATCGGCATAAGTCACACCAAACCACTTTGAAGGTGTATCCAATACTTTCACTGTAATATTACCATTCACAATCAGATGGTTTACCAGTAAAGGGATAAAAAACTCAGCTCTGATATTCTCCGCGTTCTCATTAAGAAACTGCACGAAATAATCATCGGAATATTTGAAGTAATCTGGTGTGAAACCCCACATATTCATAGATACTGGCGTATTGTCGTCAATAGCTATCCACTGATCTCTTTCATTCTTGTAGCTCACTTTTCCATCAATACGCATAACCTGTGTGCGCTCAACCACTCCGGTGAGATTTCCATTTTTATCGGTCTCACATACTCCTCGCGCCACAGTACCGCTTTCTGACAATGTGTTGCCAACTCTATAACCAACCATACAATATTTGTCATGACTGTTTTCAAGAGTCTTTAGATAATCTGCCAACACCTGAAAGCTTTCACGCCCATAGAAGTCGTCGGCGTTGATCACGGCAAAAGGTTCGTGAATCACCTCTTTTCCCATCATTACGGCGTGGTTGGTACCCCACGGTTTTACTCTATCGGGATGGGGGGAAAAGCCTTCTGGAAGATTATCCAGCTCCTGGAATACCAGTTCAACCGGTATTTTCTTCTCATATTTTTTTACAATCTTTTCCCTGAAGTCATCTTCAAACGATTTGCGAATAACAAAAACCAGTTTTCCGAAGCCGGCGTTTACCGCATCATAAATAGAGTAATCCATTATGGTCTCACCTGCCGGGCCTACCCCGTCTAACTGTTTCAGTCCGCCATAGCGGCTGCCCATTCCTGCTGCCAATACAAATAATGTAGGTTTCATCGTGAAAAATTAAAAATTTAGTTCGTCCACAAATGTAAGATTTTTATCGAAAACGAGGAAAAGATTATTGCTCAAATTGCTCTTCAGACCTGTTTTTTGGTTCTTCATTGGCACAATAGATCTATAAATAATTATTAAACCTGCTTGAGAAAATAGTTTTTATACAAATAAGTTACCGCATTTCTGACGATTACGTTTTATACAAATGCTTTCCACAGATCATCTTCCGGAACAGGTGCAGTTACCGATATCTTCTTTTTTGAAACAGGATGTATAAATGATATAGAACGCGCATGCAGGCTGATGCTGCCATCGGGATTGGAGCGCTCAGCCCCATATTTAAGATCGCCCTTGATGGGACACCCCGTTTCGGCCAGCTGGCAGCGGATCTGATGGTGTCTCCCGGTCTCCAAAGCGATCTCCAGCAAAAAATAATTTTTTGAAGCACCTACAAGTCTATAATGTAAGACAGCTTTTTTGGTATTTGGTTTCTCGTTATCGAAAGCAGTAGACTTATTTGTTTTTTCATTTTTCATCAGATAGTGCACCAAAGTGCCCTCTTCTTTTGGTGGGCGATTTTTTACTATAGCCCAATAGATCTTGCTTACTTCATCGTCACGAAACATTCTGTTCAGTCGCGAGAGCGCCTTGCTTGTCTTGGCAAACACCAACACCCCGCTTGTGGGCCGGTCGAGCCGGTGCGTAACGCCACAAAACACGTTACCGGGCTTGTTATATTTAACTTTCAAAAATTCTTTCACCATCTCCGACAATGGTTTGTCGCCCGTTTTATCGCCCTGCACAATTTCACCTGGTGCCTTGTTAACGATAATAATATGGTTGTCTTCGTAAAGAACTGTCATCTGATATGTGACTTCCCTTTTACCGGGAATAAATAGTGATAATTAAACTTGTGAGCCTACTTTTGAAACCCTTGAAATAAAAAAATGATTTCTAATGCATTAGATGTCAACATCATCCGTTTTGTCACGATTGCAATGAAAGAGGCTTTTAGAAATCCCTATGTTTGCAAAAGCAATAACATTAGGAGTATTGTTATTTATTGAGGATTCACTGATGAAACAAAATATCAGAGACACAAAATTTATTCTGTATCCCTGATATAATCAGTATCCCTGTAATAAAGGCAAAAAGTGGTAATAATTATGCATTCATTCCCCCACAAACATTTATCACCTGCCCACTGACATACGAAGAGAGGTCTGAAGCAAGAAAAAGAGCTACATTCGCAACATCTTCGGGCGTACCTCCGCGACGAAGAGGAATTTGCTTTGCCCATTCTTTTCTTACCTCTTCAGACAATTGACCTGTCATATCAGTTATGATAAAACCCGGAGCAATGGCATTTGCACGGATACCACGTGACCCTAGCTCTTTTGCTATAGATTTTGCCAGGCCTATCATGCCTGCTTTTGAAGCCGAGTAGTTAGCCTGTCCCGCATTTCCTGAAACACCAACCACAGAACTCATATTCACAATGCTGCCCGATTTCTGTCGCATCATCACAGGTGTAACAGCATGGATAAAGTTGAATGCCGACTTCAGGTTCACATTAATTACCGCATCCCATTGCTGTTCGCTCATCCTCATCATCAATCCATCTTTAGTAATACCTGCATTATTGATAAGTATGTCGATACGGCCGAAATCCTTTATTATCTCATCAACTATTTTGTGAGTCTCCTCAAAATTAGCAGCATTGGATGCATATCCCTTGCACTTAACACCAAGCGAGGCAATTTCACGCTCAGTGGCTGCCCCCACCTCATCTATAGTTAAATCTGTGAACGCGATGTTTGATCCTTCCGACGCAAACTTCAAAGCTATGGCTTTACCAATACCACGTGCGGCGCCGGTTATTACCGCTGTTTTTCCTTCTAGTAACTTCATTTGATTGATTATTATTAAAATATCTATTTGGTATATAACCCATTTAAAACGAGGTTCGAGATAATATCCCTATCCTCTTTTTTGTTATATTCTAGTTTCATTACACCACGGATAACAGGCACCTCAAGACCTTTAAATGCATAGTGCAGAATTTCGGCTGTCTGCCTTACATCTTTAATCTGAAAGATAGCGCTGTCACACCCATCCTGCAAGATAGTCTCAAGATAATGAATCTCTTTCTTGTCGAACTCCTTGCGCACATTCTCCACCTGCCATATATCTCTGAAAAAATCGGCCCGGAGTGTACCGTTTCGTGTAACTACCTCTTTTATTGCATTTAGCCGCGTAAAAGCCAACAAAAGAAGTTTTTCATCGTTGGGCATATCACGCTCAACCACCTCTTCAAGCTTATTGTACAGTACTTTTAGCTCAGACTCTATAACTGCCTTGTAAATATCGTTCTTGCTGCTGAAATAGGTGTACAATGTTCTCCTTCCTCTTTGAGAAGCCTCTGCAATATCGTTCATAGTCGTATTCTCGACACCCTTTTTCGCGAAAAGTTGCCGGGCTACGTCTATAAGATTATTCTTCGTTTTAGATATTGCTGCAGACACTTTACTTTGCACATTTCATTTATTTATGTGCAAAAATAAAACAAAGATTTAATATTCCGAAAGTAAATGGGTAAAAAAAAGCGAAATAGTGCTTTTGGTTGGCTTAAGTAATCCAAAACAGGAGAAATTGACTGCTTTTAACAGTTTTCTTTAAACAGTTCTGCAGCCTTACACAGCTCGTTATACCAATCCTCACCAAATCTCCTTATCAACGGTTCTTTTAAAAACCGGTAAAGAGGTATCCCCTCTTTTTGTCCAAGATTAAGTGCAGGCTTGCAGAGATACCACCGCTGGTAATTGACAGCTGTAAAATTATTATACTCATTAAGCCGGATAGGGTATAAATGGCAAGATATTGGTTTTTGAACTGAAATCCTCCCCTCTCTGTATGCTTTGTCAATTGCGCACTTGCATACGCCATTCTCATCGAAATAGGTAAAAACACACTCCTTGCCTTCTATTATTGAGGTAACCAGTTCTCCATCATTATCTATATATGCTATTCCCTGATCATTGATCAATTCAATCGCTTTGGCGGAGAGCTCATCCCGGATATCCGGCAGAATTTCTTTTATTTGTTCAAACTCCTCTCTAGTAAGTGGCGCTCCCGACTCACCCTCAACGCAACATTGCCCTTTGCATTTACAGAGGTTACAGATAAATTGTTCTTCGAAAATATCGTCCGATATTAATGTATTCTGAATTTGTATCATTATTGTTTGTTACTTAACTTTCGCTTGTGTTAGTTGTTATCATTTACAGCTAAATATAAGACTTAGGATAGCTGTTTAGCTGTTACCGCAACACGTTAGAAAATTGAATTAGTCAGCAAGAATCAACTTCAGTTTGTACTGAGGTTCTTAAATTTTTTTTGTATAACCAGAACAGTAGAATTGTCAGCAGCAAGCAAATTAGTGCCATAATTGCAAAGGGTGCAGTGATCTCACTGTTTTCAATATTGTACAACCATTCACTGTCTCTACAGAAATAGGCCAGCACAATAACTGTAGCGTTATTCACAAAGTGCATAAGTACAGGTATCCACAGATTCTGTGTGTAGAGAAAAAGGTAGCCTAACAGGGCTCCCAACAACAATCTTGGAAAAAAGCCATAAAATTGAAAATGCACTACACTGAATATCAATGCGCCAATCCACACAGCCATATGCCCATTTCTGAATTTCTCCTGTATAAGCTGTTGTAATGCGCCGCGAAAAAACATCTCTTCCGCAACAGCTGCAAGTCCGGCTATCATAAACAGGTTCATGAAAAGGCGCCCGATACCTTCACCGGATAACAGCAAATCGGTTGTTTCCTGTGCAGCATCCTCCATAGAACGCATCCACTGTTCAGCAATCTGCATCGATTCTGGGAGTTCAATGCCTTTATTCCATTGTGTAAGGAGAAAAACCGGTATATAAGAAAGGAGAAAAACCATTATTGCTAAAATAATTTTCCTCCCTGCATGCTCTTTGTCCACCATCTTCAGGTATTGCGCTGCCCCGGGAAAACTCCATCCGGTTACAAGATATGCAGGCATAACGAATGCAAAAAAAGCCTGTAATCCCGAACTCAGATATATGATTGTTACCCCGCCCTCTTCAACGCCTGTAACAGCCGAGAAAGCAATCAATATGCTCCCGGCCAGAAGCAGACCGATAAACATGAGTAAAAAAAGATATACAATTTTTGTACCAGCAGTAACCGAAGTAAGAATTTGTCGCATCTTTTCTGTTTTGGAATGCAAAGATAACTAAATAATAATTCAGGCAACTCCTCTTGTAGTAAAACACGGATGTAAAATATTTTTTGCAAATTGGAAGAATAACACTAATTTTGCAGTTTTATTTAAAAAATCATTTCAATCGGTTGAATTTTACCGACTTTCAACAAAAACTAATCACTCAGTATAATGAAGTCAACACTGAATAAAACAGACGAAGTAAACGGAACTATTGTCATTGAGCTGGAAAAAGCAGATTATCAGGAAAATGTAGATAAGTCACTTAATCAATTCCGTCAAAGAGCCAATATTCCGGGATTCCGCCAGGGCAAAGTACCTAAAAGCCTGATACAGAAGCTATATGGCAAAGCTGTAAAGGCAGATGAGATCAATAAAATTGTGACAGATGAAGTTGGCAACTTCATTCGCGACAACAAACTGAAAATTCTGGGTGAACCTCTTCCCGATAATAGTGATGAGAAATTAGTTGATCTGGAGAATGACGAAATACTGAAATTCTATTTCGATGTTGCCCTTACTCCCGAATTCGACCTTCCCCTGGATAAAAGTGTTGAACTGACCTGCCACAAGGTCCTTTTGGAAGAAAATCTCCTGGATGAGCAGATGGATGCCTATAAGAAGAATTACGGCACTTATCTCTCTGTTGAAGATGAAGCAAAAGACACAGACCTGATAAAGGGGACCCTCACCGAATTGAGCGACAGTGAAGATAAAGACAACCTGCAGGTGATAGAAAACGCTATTCTTATGCCTTCATATATTAAGGATGAAGAGATAAAAAGCAGCTTCACAGGTTCCAAAGCGGGCGACAAAGTGGTATTCAACCCAAAGAAAGCATATGATAATAATGAAGCAGAGATAGCATCACTGTTACAGACAACCAAAGATAAGGTAAAAGATATTGATTCCGATTTTTCCTTAGAGATTAAAGAGGTGACCCGTTATCAGGAGGCAGAAATGAACCAGGAGCTTTTCGACCGTGTACTTGGCGAAGGCGTGGTTACTACAGAAGAGGAGTTCAGGACAAGGATAAAGTCAGAGCTTGAAAAACAATTTAAGCCCAATGCCGACCATCTATTCATCCATGAAGCAAGAGATATCATCGTAGAAAAGATGAAAGAGGTTAAGTTTCCCGATGAGTTTCTGAAACGGTGGTTGCTTGAAACAGGTGAAAACAGAACATCAGAGCAGGTGGAAGATGATTATCCGAAAATTCTGGAAGATCTTAAGTTCCACATTGCAAAACAGAAAATTGCGGAAGAAAATAATATCAGCGTCGAATTCGCTGATATTGAAGCGTTGGCAGCAGAGGTGGCAAAAGCCCAATTTGCACAATACGGAATGACCAATCTGCCAGCAGATGTGCTGCAGAACTACACAAAAAGCATGTTGGAGAAAGAGGAGACTGTTCAAAATCTTTACGACAAAGCTACAGAAGACAAGATTATTGACTGGTTAAAAGAGAATGTAACTGTCATTGAAAAAGAGATCTCTTCCAAAGAGTTCAATGATTTGATGAATGAACGCACTCGTTTGCAGGAAGAGAATTGATTGTTTTTCACTGTTTTATTTTGCATTTCAATTATTCTTTATAATTTTGTTAGGTGAATGGAAAACATAAAACTGTTTTCCATGATATTCCGGTACTGTTTTTGCAACTGTTCATCTGACAACTTAAGTTGAACATTCCAAAAAAAAGATTTATGAACAACGATTTTAGAAAATACGCGGTAAAACATTTGGGTATGAGCGGATCAAGGCTTGACAGTTATATGAATATAACAAGTCAGGGAGGGGGAGGCTATATCTCACCAACAATCATAGAGGAACGCCAGCTCAATGTTGCACAGATGGATGTTTTTTCCCGCCTGATGATGGACCGCATCATCTTTCTAGGGACCAGCATCGACGATTATACAGCCAACGTGATTCAGGCACAACTTCTTTATCTCGACTCCTCCGACCCGGGCAAGGATATCTCAATATACATCAACTCTCCCGGTGGATCGGTATACGCAGGATTAGGCATTTATGACACAATGCAGTTTATAACAAGTAACGTATCAACCATTTGCACCGGCATTGCCGCATCTATGGCTGCCGTTCTTCTGGTATCAGGCTCTGAAAAAAAACGTTTCGCTCTCACTCACTCCCGGGTAATGATACATCAGCCTATGGGAGGTGTTCAGGGACAGGCATCCGATATAGAGATCACTGCCCGTGAAATAGCTAAAATCAAACAGGAACTGTACACCATTATTTCCAATCACTCCGGTAAGCCTATCGATGATGTATCAAAAGACTCCGACCGTGATTTCTGGATGACCGCAACCGAAGCCAAAGAGTATGGCATGGTGGACGATGTTCTTATTAAAAAGTAATCAAGAATGGCAAAAAAAGCTAACAGCAGCAATCATTGCAGTTTTTGCGGCAGAAGCGAACAGGAGGTAAACCTTCTTATTTCGGGGATGACCGGTTTTATTTGCGACATGTGTACTGAGCAGGCACACGAGATTGTTAACGACTCGTTCAAGAGTACCGGCAAGACCGATTCAGGTATTTCACTGTCCTCACTCCCCAAACCTGCTCAGATCAAAGAGTTTCTTGATCAATATATCATCAAACAGGACAACGCAAAACGTTTTCTATCGGTTTCGGTTTACAACCACTACAAACGAATTTTACAGAAAAACGTGAAAGATGATGTTGAGATAGAAAAGTCCAACATAATTATGGTTGGCGCAACCGGTACAGGGAAAACGTTGCTGGCAAGAACCATAGCTAAAATGCTGCAGGTCCCTTTTACCATTGTTGATGCAACTGTCCTTACCGAAGCAGGTTACGTGGGAGAAGATATTGAAAGTATTCTCACCCGTCTGCTGCAGGTAGCCGATTACGATGTAAATGCCGCTGAGAGAGGTATCGTCTTTATAGATGAAATAGATAAGATAGCACGGAAGAGCGACAATCCTTCCATTACCAGAGATGTCAGCGGCGAAGGTGTTCAGCAGGGATTACTTAAGCTGCTGGAAGGTTCGGTAGTTAATGTCCCCCCGCAGGGAGGCCGGAAACATCCTGAACAGCGAATGATTGCGGTAAACACCAAAAACATACTCTTTATTTGCGGTGGCGCTTTTGACGGAATAGAAAAGAAAATAGCCCAGCGGCTCAATACACGTGTGGTAGGATATGCCGCCAGCAATCAAAAGGCAACTATCGACAGGAACAATCTGATGAAATATATTACTCCGCTCGACCTGAAATCATTTGGGCTCATCCCCGAGATCATCGGGCGCCTTCCTATTCTCACCTACCTGGAGCCACTGGATAGAGACGCGCTGCTACGCATACTTGTGGAACCGAAAAACTCCATCATCAAACAATATCAGAAGTTGTTCGAGATGGATGGAATAGCTCTCACTTTCGACCGGGATGCATTTGAATATATTGTGGACAAAGCTATTGAGTTCAAGCTTGGGGCACGCGGATTGCGTTCTATCGTTGAAGCAATAATGATTGATGCAATGTTCACTCTGCCTACTGATGATAAGAAGAAACTTCACGTAACGCGTAAATACGCTTCCGATCAACTGGAAAATTCAGATTTACACCAATTGAGAGTTGCCTGAAATATTCCCGATAATTTTCGGATAATCAATCCGCCGGTAAATGAAAATTCGCCGTGTGAAATATAAAAAACGCATGTCCGGCTTGCGTTTTTTTAATTGTGAAACGAACATTTTACAACAATTTCAAAGAAACTGATTATAATTGGGTTTTGTAAGATGCCTGCAATAAAAAGAATATAAACACCAAAAAAAAAGTAAAGTTAAAGTGTTATTTTTTTCTCAATTTTGTTTTTATTGTTGGAAATATGAAATACTTTTTTAATTTTGTACATAACTTTTGATGACAATTTTTTTACATCAGTGTGATACGTGCAATGGATAAAAAAGAGATACTTTACAAGGGTTTAAAGGAATATTTTGGGTTTGATACATTCAAAGGCAATCAGGAAGCTATCATAAAAAGTGTCTTATCCGGAAAGGATACTTTTGTATTAATGCCCACTGGCGGAGGAAAATCGCTATGCTACCAGCTACCGGCTCTGCTTATGGAGGGCACGGCAATTATTATATCACCGCTTATCGCACTTATGAAGAATCAGGTTGATGCCATGAGAAATTACAGCGAGGAGGATGGCGTTGCACACTTTTTAAACTCATCACTTAACAGGCAGGAGATTGAAGAGGTAAAAAAGGATATTCTTTCAGGTTTAACAAAAATGCTGTATGTGGCTCCCGAGTCGCTCACAAAAATAGAAAACGTTGAGTTCCTGCGAAATATTCAAATTTCGTTTTACGCGGTAGATGAAGCACACTGCATATCGGAGTGGGGACACGATTTCCGTCCTGAATACCGCCGTATCAGGCCAATCATCAGTGAAATATGCCCGAAACCAATCGTAGCCCTTACAGCAACGGCAACACCCAAGGTTCAGCACGACATTCAAAAAAACCTTGGCATGCATAATGCAGTGGTCTTTAAATCGTCTTTCAACCGTCCCAATCTCTATTACGAAGTCCGTAATAAAACAGAACAGATAGACAAGGAGATCATCAAATATATTCTCTCGCAGGGGAGAAAATCGGGCATTGTATATTGCCTTAGCAGAAAAAAGGTGGACGATTTCGCCGAAATCCTGCAAGCAAACGATATAAGGGCATTACCTTACCACGCAGGGATGGATGCTGCCACACGCAGTTATAATCAGGATGCCTTCCTTATGGAGCAGGCAGATGTGATAGTGGCTACCATAGCATTTGGCATGGGCATAGATAAGCCTGACGTACGTTACGTGATACATTACGACATACCAAAAAGCCTGGAGGGTTATTACCAGGAAACCGGCCGTGCCGGCCGCGATGGGGGCGAGGGGAAGTGTATTGCCTTCTACTCCCATAAAGACTTGCTTAAACTGGAACGTTTTATGCAGGGAAAACCAGTTTCCGAACAGGAGATAGGTAAACAGCTGCTGCTGGAAACAGCCGCCTACGCAGAGTCATCAGTATGCCGGAGAAGAGTGTTATTGCACTACTTTGGCGAAAATTATAATGAAACTAATTGTAAAAATTGTGATAATTGTCTAAATCCAAAGAAGAAAGTGGAAGCAAAAGAGTTACTTATTACTGTATTAGAAGCGATTATTGCTCTTAAAGAAAAACAAAAAGCCGATTATGTTGTCGATTTCCTCATAGGAAAAGAGTCGTCCGATATTGAAACCTACGGGCACAACGAACTGGAAGAGTTCGGGACAGGTGCAGACGAAGAAGATAGTACCTGGGAGGTGCTTATCCGTCAGGCATTGCTGGACAACTACCTGAGAAAGGACATCGAAAACTACGGTATTCTAAAAATCACCAAAAAAGGAAAAGAGTTTTTAAAAAACCCCGTGTCTTTTAAGATAACTAAAGACGATGAAGATGAGGATGATATGTCTGATCTTGAAAGTGAAGATTCAGATGCTTTAGCCTCGTCCGGGGCCAGTGGCGGTGCGGCCGATCCTGTACTTTTCTCTATGATGAAAGATCTGAGAAAGAAGCTGTCGAAAAAACTGAACGTGCCCCCCTATGTGATTTTTCAGCCCTCATCGTTAGAAGCAATGGCAACCTCCTACCCCATCACGCTGGAAGAACTGCAAAATATACCGGGCGTGGGAGCAGGGAAAGCAAAACGATACGGTAAAGAATTTGTGGAGCTGATAAAAAAACATGTTGAGGAGAATGATATCACTCGTCCCGAAGACCTCCGAGTGAAGACAGTAGCCAACAAGTCGAAGCTAAAAGTATCTATAGTACAGGCCATTGACCGCAAAGTAGCACTTGACGACCTTGCAGAATCAAAAGGTATAGATTTCAATGAAATGCTTTCCGAAGTGGAAGCAATTGTTTATTCAGGTACCAAAATCAATATCGATTATTTTCTCGAAGAGGTTATGGACCCGGATGTGATGCAGGATGTGTATGCCTATTTTAAGGAGGCGGAAACAGATGATCTCGACAGTGCACAGGAAGAGCTTTCAGAATATACGGAAACGGAGATTCGCCTCGTTCGTATCAAGTTCTTTTCTGACATGGCCAATTAGAGCTAAAAAAGAAAAATAAACTATTTTACACCTTCATCGTTATTATTAGGATGGGTGTATGAAATATGAAATACTTACAAAAAATAAATAGTCCCGGTGATCTGAAAAAACTCAGTGTTGACGAACTGAAAACTGTTTGTGATGATCTGAGAGAATTCATCATTGAACAACTGTCGCACAACCCCGGGCATTTCGGATCGAGCCTGGGTACGGTGGAGTTGACAGTGGCACTCCATTATCTATACAATACACCTTACGACAGGCTCGTATGGGATGTAGGGCATCAGGCATACAGCCACAAAATACTTACCGGGCGGCGCGGACTCTTTTCAACCAACCGCAAACTGGGAGGACTTTCCGGATTCACTAATCCCAATGAAAGTGAATACGATACTTTCATTGCCGGACACGCATCAACCTCCATTTCGGCAGCGCTGGGAATGGCAGTTGCAGCTAACCTCAACAATGAAAACCGTCACATAGTTGCAATCATTGGCGATGGTGCAATGACGGGCGGCCTGGCATACGAGGGAATCAACAATGCCTGTTCACAACCCAACAACCTGCTTATTATCCTTAACGACAACGATATGTCTATCGACAATAATGTTGGAGGGATTCAGGACTACCTGGTGAAACTGACTACATCGGCCAAATATAACAGGTTCCGTAACAACCTTTACCAGGGTTTCAAAAAACGGAAGCTAATCTCCGAGAAAGAAAAAAATCTGGTATTGCGATTCAACAACAGCGTAAAATCGCTTCTCACTAAAGAACAAAATATTTTTGAGGGATTCAACATACGCTATTTCGGTCCGGTTGACGGTCACGATCTGCCGGGACTTATCCGCATTCTAAGAAACATCAAAGATATGCAGGGTCCTAAGCTGCTGCACATTAAAACGGTTAAAGGAAAAGGATTCAAGCCTGCAGAGAAATCGGCCACGGTATGGCATGCTCCGGGACTTTTCAATAAAGAGACTGGTGAACGTATTCTAAAGGATAATAAGGATCAGCCACAACTATATCAGGATGTTTTCGGACATACACTCGTTGAGATGGCAGAGAAAAACTGCAAGATTGTGGGTGTTACACCGGCAATGCCTACCGGCTGTTCCATGACCTATATGATGGATAGATTTCCCAACCGGGTTTTCGATGTAGGTATTGCCGAGGCGCATGCGGTAACCTTCTCTGCAGGTATGGCCAAAGAGGGGCTTATTCCTTTCTGCAACATCTACTCATCATTCATGCAGCGTGCTTATGATCAGGTTATTCACGACGTTGCCCTTCAGAAGCTGAAAGTGGTTATGTGTCTCGACAGAGCCGGGCTGGTAGGTGCCGACGGCCCCACTCACCACGGTGTATTCGATCTGGCATACTTGCGGCCGATACCCAATCTGGTAATCTCAGCACCTTTTAATGAGCATGAGCTACGAAACCTGATGTACACAGCTGTATATGGTAACGACGGGCCATTTGTGATTCGCTATCCACGGGGACAAGGTGAGATCACCAACTGGCAGAACGAACCTCAGATACTCACTATAGGAAAAGGACGAAAACTTAAACAAGGAAAAGAGATTGCCCTTCTCTCCATAGGAGCTATAGGCAACAACGCGTCTAAAGCAATTGCCGAGGCAGAGAAGTTAGGTATAAGTGTGGCACATTACGACATGGTTTTCTTGAAACCTGTAGATGAAGAGTTACTTGAAGAGGTTGCGAAAAAATACAAATATATTATAACTGTTGAAAACGGAGTTATTAAAGGTGGTTTGGGAAGTGCTGTACTTGAGTTTCTGGCAGAAAACGACTACAGTAACATTCATTTACACCGCATAGGCATCGGCGATGAATTTGTGACACACGGGTCGGTTAAAGAGCTTCAGCAACTAACCAAAATTGATGAGAACAGCATCCTGGAAAATATTATTAAGATAAATGATAAACTAAATAACCGAAGCAGCGATATACTGCCTACAATAGAACCCATAGCCTCCACCAACATAATACACAATCGTTTCATAGTCAAATAAAATAATTGTAACATAGTAAATGAAAATCTTAATTGCCGGTGCAGGCGCCGTGGGAACTCACCTCGCGAAACTTCTGGGACAGGAGAATCACAATATAACACTGATGGACGACGACAAAGACCGTCTATCTATGATAAACGACAATACAGATATATTGACATATATCGGCAACTGCACTTCACTTAAAGATCTCACTGACGCAGGTATTACCAATTCCGATCTTTATATTGGCGTAACCACTGAGGAGTCAAGGAATATCACTTCATGTATGCTGGCATCCAACCTGGGAGCAAAAAAAACACTTGCCCGCATAGATAATTACGAGTACCTGCTGCCTAAAAATACCGGATTCTTCGAAAAACTGGGAATCAATTCAATGATCTACCCTGAACTGATGGCCGCAAAGGAGATCGCAATGGCGCTTAAAACACCCTGGACACGTTTTTGGTGGGAGCTATGCAACGGAACAGTGATACTTTCTGCTGCAAAAGTAAGAGAGAATGCTCCCATAGTGAACAAATATCTGCATGAGCTTATGCAAAGCGTGAAACTGTTCCACCTGGTAGCCATTAAACGTGACTCTCACACCATTATACCCAAAGGAAGCGACCAGATACTTCCTAACGACATTCTCTATTTCACCACTTTAAGAAAACACCTGGATTCACTTCCCGAGTTGCTGGGGAAAAAATCTTTCGAAACAAAAAGGATCATTTTCATGGGAGGAAGCCGTATAACAATGCGTACAGTACAGCAACTCCCCCAGAATATCAATATAAAAATAATAGAACAGGACAGAGAACGTGCTGAGATGCTGGTCGAAACAGCTCCTCCAAATGTCACAGTTTTTGTAGAAGATGGGCGCAACACTGAGTTCCTTATACGCGAAGGTATCACCGAAACAGATGCATTCCTCGCTCTCACCGGGAACTCGGAAGCAAATATCCTGAGCTGTATGATGGCAAAACAGTATGGTGTAAAGAAAACTGTTGCAGAGGTTGAAAACATCGATTATATATCGATGGCGGAACGGTTCGACATTGGAACAGTTATCAACAAAAAACTTATTGCAGCCAGTAAGATCTATGAACTGCTGTTGAAAGCCGATGCCTCGAATATAAAAAGCCTCACCATCGCCGATGCAAACGTAGGGGAGGTAATTGCCAAACCCAACTCGAAGGTGACAAAAAAACTTATTAAAAACCTTAACCTGCCCTCCGACATCACTTTTGGAGCGCTTATCAGAAACGGCGAGCCTATGCTTGTAGATGGAGATACACTAATAGAACCTTACGACCAGGTTGTGGTATTCTTCCTAAGTAAATCACTGAGGAGCATAGAAAGCTATTTTAATTAAGATGGCTATATGCTGAAAAAAACTTATGCAATTATTTTTCAGACTCCTGACAATCAGGTAAATAATCGCGACACTTCTGCAAAGCTCACTCTCGTGAGTTAATTGATTGCTTGCCTTCCCCTATTAATTTTTGAAATAAAGCATGTCGTCAATCGCATCAATGATGATAGGCTTTGATTTATCCACCTTACCTGCCAGAAGATCTTTCGATAGCTGGTTTAATACCCGTCGCTGTATAACCCTCTTCACAGGGCGTGCACCGAACTCTGGATCGTAACCGGCAAAAGTGATACTGCGAACTGCTTCATCGGTATATTTGAGTTCGATACCATTCTCCTTCAGCATCCTTCCTACAATACCAAGCTGCAAACGTACAATCTGTTCAATCTCATTCTCCTTCAACGGAGCAAACATGATAATATCATCTACGCGATTCAAAAACTCGGGACGGATAGTTCTCTTCAGCATATCCATCACAATATTTTTCGTGTTTTCAATGATCTCCTCTCGGTTTTCTCTGTTTATTTTTTCAAAGTTCTCACGAATAAGTTCAGATCCCATGTTTGAGGTCATGATGATAATGGTGTTCTTGAAGTTCACTACCCTGCCCTTGTTGTCAGTGAGGCGACCATCATCCAGCACCTGAAGCAGAATGTTAAACACATCAGGGTGCGCTTTTTCTATCTCATCAAACAGCACCACAGAATAGGGTTTGCGACGAATAGCCTCGGTAAGCTGTCCCCCTTCATCATAACCCACATATCCCGGAGGGGCCCCGATCAATCGCGTAGCACTGAATTTCTCCTGATATTCGCTCATATCAATACGCGTCATCATATTCTCATCATCGAAAAGATACTCGGCCAATGCCTTTGCCAGCTCTGTCTTGCCCACACCCGTTGTCCCAAGGAAAATAAACGAGCCTACAGGACGCTTAGGATCGCTCAAACCGGCGCGACTGCGGCGTACGGCATCAGCGACGGCAGTTATGGCCTCTTCCTGGCCAACAACACGTTTATGAAGCTCATCTTCCAGCTGAAGCAATTTCTCACGTTCACTCTGCAGCATCTTGCTAACAGGAATTCCGGTCCAACGCGACACTACATCGGCAATATCTTCAGCATCAACCTCTTCCTTTATCATAGCTCTTCCGCCCTGGCGCTCATGAAGCTGATTCTGCAGATCTTTTATTTCGTTTTCTTTTTCCTTAATTCTTCCATATCGCAATTCGGCTACCTTCCCGTAGTCGCCCTCACGTTCGGCACGATCGGCCTCGAACTTTGCATCTTCTATATCAATTTTTGCCTGCTGGATCTTATTGATAAGCTCTTTCTCAGCCTTCCATTTGGCTTTCTGTTCAGACTCCTCGTCTTTCAGATTTCCAATCTCTCTGGTCAGAAGATCTTCTTTTTGTTTGTCATCCTCACGCCTAATAGCTTCACGCTCAATCTCAAGCTGCTTTATCCTGCGCATAATCTCATCCAGCTCTTCCGGAACGGAATCCACCTCCATACGTAGCTTGGCAGCAGCCTCATCCATAAGGTCAATAGCCTTGTCGGGCAAAAAACGATCGGTGATATAGCGGCTTGAAAGCTGTACAGCAGCGATGATAGCCTCATCTTTAATTCGCACCTTGTGGTGGTTCTCATACCGCTCTTTCAGTCCGCGAAGAATGGAGATACTGTCAGATTCACCCGGCTCATCCACCATAACCGTTTGGAAACGACGTTCAAGAGCTTTGTCTTTTTCAAAATATTTCTGATACTCATCGAGTGTGGTAGCACCAATAGCCCGCAGATCCCCACGTGCCAGCGCTGGTTTCAGAATATTGGCGGCATCCATTGCACCTTCACTTTTTCCTGCACCTACCAGCGTGTGGATCTCGTCAATAAAGAGAATAATCTCTCCGTTCGATTTTGTCACCTCGTTTATAACAGACTTCAGACGCTCCTCAAACTCTCCCTTGTATTTTGCACCTGCAATAAGTGCCCCCATATCGAGAGAATAGATCTGCTTGCTTTTAAGATTCTCCGGCACATCGCCTCGGATAATTCGGTATGCGAGTCCTTCGGCAATAGCCGTCTTACCCGTCCCCGGCTCACCAATAAGAATGGGGTTGTTTTTGGTACGCCTGCTCAGGATCTGCAGCACTCTTCTAATCTCCTCATCACGACCGATAACTGGATCTAGCTTACCGTTTCGCGCTTGCTCCGCCAGGTTCACCGCATATTTACCCAGTGACTGGTATGTATCTTCAGCCGATTGGCTTGTTACCTTCTCACCCTGCCGAAGGTCCCGGATAGCCGACTGCAGCTGGCTGAGTGAAATACCTGCATCTTTCATCATCTGCGAAGCGCTGTTCTTCTCGCTCAGGATTGCAAGCAGCAAATGTTCAAGAGAAACAAACTGGTCTCCCATCTTGCTTGCGTAATCAGCCGCTTTCTGAAAAACAGCATTTGCCTCCCTGCTCAGCATAGGTTCGCCACCCGACACCCGGGGGTATGATTCAATTTCACTGTCTACAACCTTTTCCAGGTTCCGGCCATTCACCCCAAGCTTCTGAAACAGAAAGCCAGTCACATTCTCACCAACCAGCATAACCCCTTTGAGAAGATGTGCCGGTTCAATCATCTGCTGATTGTTACCCTGTGCCAGATTTATCGCTTTTTGCACCGCTTCCTGCGCCTTTATTGTAAAATTATTGAAATTCATATATCCATTATCCTTTCTTTTTAATATTGTTTAATCTGGAACATATCTCACCGGATAAGCCACTTGAAGCAACAGCTAAAAGTGGGCAGCCCTTTCAACCGGGCTGCTTTACCCAAAGCCTGTTCAACGCTGATTCACATCATGGTAAGGTCAAAATCTTTGCCAAAGGACTAATCATGACGTTTTGGCAGTCGAGTATTTATCTGTGAATATATGAAAGTTTATTTACAGTACATTAATAGGTAATATGGCCCAATTGTTTCAGTTATTATACTCTCTTCTTCATTGACTTTCTTAATTCATTAGCCTTCTTAAAAAAGGTCTCATCTTTTCCAAACTCAATAATGCGAGCTACGCTTCCATTGCATACTTTGCAGCTCCCCTTTACCAGAATGTCGTTAAAATGAGTCAGATAAATCTCTTCCACCAAAACTCCTTTTTCAGCAATACTCCTGCAGTGGCTACAAAATACGTTAGCAGAAATTATTGTGTCGTAAAAAATTTTTTGTCCTTTATCGAGTAATATTCCCAATTGAAATTGGTTGATTTCGATTTCATCTTGTCGTTTCATCTTGTCGTTTCATCTTTTGTCTCAGTTTTGTCAATTTATGGTTAATATTTTTTTATACATGGTACAAAGATGAACAGATACTTTGACAACTTTTGTCAATGCTTTCCGCATTTGCAAAAGAAACTGAGAAACTTACATAAAGCAAGCTCCTCTGTTTTTCGCTTTCATATAGACCATTATCCAGCTAATATTCATATCATTATACCGCATTAAGAAAAAGTACTAAACTATTTTCTTTTTTAAATGCTCTGTATAAAGGATACAAATGCACTACAAATTCCATAACCGAACGAATATTTTTTTAATTTTGTGGAACTTCTTTGTACAAATCAACAGGCAACGGATTGAAAAGCAGAACAGAAATAACAAAACTATCGAACGATGAATTGTTTGATCTTTGTAAAAAAGAAGAACAAGCAACCTACTTCGACGAATTATACCGGCGCTATATACCTATGGTATACGGATTATGTCTGAAATACCTGTCTAACGAGGCCGACGCACAAGATGCAGTGATGGATTTGTTTGAAGATGTTTCACAATAACCGATAATGGAAAAATCTATGGACAATGAGATTAAAGCAGCCACAGCACAAGGTAAAAAAGACTTTTACCCGGGTCTCCGCCATGGTCGGAAGTGAGCCGGAAAATAACGTTGAAAGTTGAATTATAAATCTTGTGACAAACGAAAAATTCTATACTGACCGCGAAGAGAAGGCCAACTACATAACACATGGCCTTGGGGTATTGATAAGTATTGCAGCAACTGTTATACTAATTAACAAGGCTATTTCTTCAGGTAACCGTGGTGCAATCATCGCCTATGGGTTATTCGGCATCGGTATGACTATCTGCATGGGCTCCTCCACCATCTATCACTACGTGCGGGATCAAGTTTTAAAAGCCAGGTTACGCCATTTCGACCATGCAAGCATTTATCTTCTTATCGCTGCAAGCTACTCTCCATTCACTATTATCCTGCTTCGCGATGCACAGTTCTGGGGCTGGCTTCTGTTCGGGATAGCCTGGACAACCGCCATTGCTGGTATCGCCTTGAGCTTCAGGAAGCTCAGTAAAAACAGCCACCTGAAAACCGCTTCATATGTAATGATGGGGCTGGTGGCTCTCATCGCTTTCAAACCGTCAATAGAGATTGCTCATGCAAAAAACTGTATGGATGTGATCTACTGGCTGCTTGGGGGAGGCCTGTTCTATATTGCCGGCGCCGTTATATACGCCACTGCCAGACGGGAGTTTGTACACGCTGTATTCCATCTGTTTGTATTGCTGGGACTTGCATGCCATATAACGGCAGCATATCTGATCCCGCTATAGTATTATAGTAAGACTGGGATCGTAAGGCCCTAATCACTACCATTTTTCCACATGCTAACCATCCCTTATAGATACACAAAGTTTTATTAACTCTCAATAAAGCCTCAATCAAAAAAGGCGACCCGCCTTTGTAGCGAATCGCCTTTATGTAGTTTTCAAATCAACTTCGGGCCGTCAGTCATCAGCTTTCAGTTGCCTGCTATAAGTTTTCTGTGATCAGTTTCTCTTCCCAGCTTTATTTAGCCTGTCATCAGCTTTATGTCATCAGTAACAGTACTCGCAAGCCATGAAACATGAAACTCTTCACGATTAATTCTGGATATTAGGTAATTCCAGTCCGTATCCTTTCTTTTTATCCTCTGCTTTCAGCAGGAAAGCAAAAAGAAGTGCCAGAACACCAAAGGATGTAAAAATCATCATTGGAATTGTGTAGTCGTATGTGTTAACGCTCAGTCCGTCGCGAACTGTCTGCCCCGTCACGCAGAACTTCTCGAGCACCCATCCTATCAGAAGAGGGACCCCCATCAATCCCCAGTTTTGTACCCAGAAGATAAGTGAATAAGCTGTACCAAGGCGCTTTTCGGGAACAATCTTGGGTACAGATGGCCACATTGCCGAAGGAACAAGTGAGAAGCCAATACCCAGAATTACGACCAGCACCATCGCAAAAATCCAGTTGTTGAATAGTGGAACGGAGAACAGTGCATGAACCAGAATCAGCAGCAGCGAGCCAATAATCATAATTGTTGCACCTTTCCCTTTCTTGTCATATATACCGCCAAACAGAGGTGTAAGGAGAATATTTCCGAAAGGCAGCAACATAGGTATCATTCCCGCAAGGTCTTCTTTCACTCCGAACTTATTTACCATCAGGTCGGTGGCATATTTAAGAAATGGGAAAACAGCAGAATAGAACAAAACGCACAAGATAGCAATATACCACCATCCTTTATTACCCAGAATCTTTCCTATATCAGATAGTTTAAACTCATCTTCAGAACTACTTTGTTCCATAGAATCCGTTGCCTCCGAAGCATCCAGCTTTTTATCCATCACCACATAAACCAAGAACGAAATAAATCCGATACATAGTCCTATCAGGGCCACCAGCACGGGGCGCGAAACATCAATAATACCTGTAGCTTTTGCGATAGGGATAGAGAAACCCAACGCCATAGCGGTACCTATTCTTGCCATCGCCATCTCCATACCCATAGCCGTGGCCATCTCTTTACCCTTGAACCACTTAACAATAATCTTTGAAACGGTAATTCCGGTCACCTCTACACCCACGGCAAAAACTGCAAAACCGATACTTGCCCATAAGACCTGGGCATCCAGTCCCAAAATGACCTTTCCTGCAAGTGTGTCAGTAGAAATAGCCCAGTATTTTATAGCCGTACCTATCACCATTACAGCTGTGGCACCAATACCTGTCATACGTACTCCCAGTTTGTCGAGAATTATTCCTCCAAATATTAGCATCAGCAGAAAGACGTTAAACCAGCCATATGAGCTTGTGAATGTGCCATAATCAGCACGTGACCATCCGAGTTGTCCCTCAAGCAGTCCGGCCAGGGGGGCCATGATATCCGTTAAAAAATACCCGCACATCATTGTAAAAGCGACGAAGAACAGTGCGGACCACCGTGCCGCTGCAGAATCTCTGAGCGATTTCCTGATTTTTTCTACCATTTCAAATTATTTTAAATTTTAATTGAGTTAAGTTTCGCATATATAAATTACTGGCATATACACCTAAATATAAGACTTTTGTGATTTTATATAGCTCTTATCGTAACACATGTGAAAGTTAATTAATTTATTTTCGAATCTGCAAAGATAATCAATCCGAACAACTTATTCAGAAAATAACCGTATATAATCACATAATCAGAGTTCATCAACCTGAAGTCTGTTAAGGAATGCCACTGTCTTACGAATCTCTTTATACATCACAATATCCTCTTTAATGAATGGCACCTCTTTCCTATACTCCTTTACCACTTTTTCAATCATTTGCGACGATTTTAGTGGGCGTCGGAATTCAAGCGCCTGTGCTGCATTCATCAGTTCAATAGAGAAAATGATATCGAGATTGTCCAGAATCCTTAGTAGCTTAATTGCCGAAGTGGCACCCATGCTCACATGATCTTCCTGGCCATTTGAAGAGACAATTGAGTCAGTACTTGAAGGAGCGCAGTACATCTTGTTCTGGCTAACTACCGATGCCGCCACATATTGTGGAATCATAAAGCCCGAATTAAGACCGGGACTTGCAACCAGGAACTCCGGCAGCTCACGCCTTCCCAATATCAACTGAGCCGTTCGTCGTTCGGAGATATTACCCAGTTCTGCAAGCGCTATAGCCAGAAAATCGTAAGCTATTGCCAGCGGTTGTCCGTGAAAATTTCCTCCAGATATTATCTTATCATCATCAGGGAAGATTGTTGGATTATCGGTCACCGAGTTGATCTCGGTAAGCACCACCGATTTTACGTAAGCGAGGGCATCCTTGGTAGCTCCGTGCACCTGCGGTACACAGCGGAATGAGTACGGATCCTGCAAATGCTTCTTTGCTCTTGAAATGATCAGGCTTCCCTCAAGGAAACTACGTATATTACGTGCAGTCTCCAGCTGTCCACTGTGCGGTCGGATCATATGCAACCTTTCATCGAAAGGCTCCAGGTGTCCATCATATGCATCGAGCGACAATGCAGCTATAAGGTCGACCCTCTTCGAAAGCCTTTGCGCTTTCATAATGGCATATACACCATGTGCCGACATAAACTGGGTACCGTTCAGCAATGCCAGTCCCTCTTTGCTCTTCAGTCTTATCGGCTGCCAGCCGAACTCATCGAGTACACTCCCTATATCACGTTTGCTTCCCTTATAAAAAACATCACCCACACCTATAAGCGGCAAAAATAGATTTGCCAATGGAGCCAGGTCCCCTGAAGCACCAAGTGATCCCTTATCATACACAACAGGCAGTATATCGTTATTGAACAGATCAAGCATCCTTTGCACTGTAGCCTCCTGCACGCCACTAAAACCTAATGAAAGAGCATGTGCCTTCAGCAAAAACATAAGCTTCACTATAAGCGGTGTAACCTCTTCTCCAACACTACAGGCATGCGATTTTACAAGATTCTCCTGTAATGTGTTCAGGTCATCACCTGAAACAGAATGATTACATAATGAACCGAAACCGGTAGTTATACCGTAAACAGGTTCAGTCTGGTTTTCCATTTTTCTGTCGAGGTAATCGCGGCACTTCCTTATACGTTCCCTAGCCTCGGGAGCCAGCTCCACCTTTATGTTACCAGTAATAATCCTCTCCAGGTCTTCAATGGTGAGATCTTTTTTTCCTATGTAGTAAATATTTTTCATATTAAATCTCATTTTTTGCCCATTCAAATAACTCCCGTTCACTATTGATAGCCTCTTTTTCAAGCAGATCGCATTTTAATGAAAGCTCACTGACAAACTTATCATCCCTAATCCCCCTCAGGTTAATGCGTACGTTAAGCAGTGCGCCCAGAATAGCGGTGCGACATGCCAGCATAGCCACACAACCATCGGTAACTGCATTTTTATTACCACTCTTCACTGTTTCGGCGATAATACCGAGCATACCTGAAGCTCGTTCGGCCACCTCCATCGGCACCAGCGACGCAATTTTAGTAGCTTCCTGAATTTTTCCGGTACGATATTCTTTCTCCTCTTCTGTCTCTTTCGGAAGTTTGTAGGCACTGATAACAAGGTTATATGCATCACTGTCCCTATCGATATCTTCTATAAAGCGCATCCGCAAATCAGATGCCTTATGTAGGTTCTGCTTCATCATCGCCTCAGCATCAGCATAGTTCTTTTTGCCGATGGTCAAATTAGCCATCATTTCAGTCAATGCCGCAGCAATGGCTCCATTCAGTGCCGATGAACTGCCCCCTCCGGGCAAAGGTTCTTTTCCCGCGGTTTTTTCGAGAAATTGCTTTAAAGTTAAATCTTGTAGCCTCATATTTGTTAAACTATAAATAAAATAATACGGAAATTACTGTATATGATTTTTTGATTTCTTAGCGACAAATACCACAATACAAAGCAGCAGCTCTACTCATTTTCAACTGTTTAAATAAGATTGTGCCAGCTGTTTTCAGAATAAACTAATTTTAATGCAAACTACATACAATTTTCCCCCGTTTCACCACCTTATCCACTATATTCATTCCCACGTGGTAAGGCAGAAACTTGTACGACGGAAACTGCAACAGCACCAGATCCCCCTGTTTACCCACATCTATGCTGCCTGTTATCCCCTCCCTGCCGAGTGCTGCAGCACTGTTGATGGTAAATGCGGTAACAGCCTCTTCAGGTGTAAGCTTCATGTATATACATGCCAATGCAAACAGTAACGGGACAGAAGCCGTGAACGAGCTCCCCGGGTTGAAATCGGTAGCAAGTGCCACTATGCATCCCGCGTCAATCATTTCGCGAGCACGAGCATATTTTTCCCGCAACGAAAAAGCAGTAAGAGGTAATAATGTTGCCACTACACCTTTCTCAGCCATGGCACGTATTCCCTCATCGGAAGCTTGCAGCAGATGGTCAGCCGACAGGCAACGCAACTCCGCCGCCAGCTCTGCACCTCCGAGAGGAGTTATCTCATCGGCATGTATCTTTATCTTAAGCCCTTGCTCTCTGGCGGCTGTCAGATAGCGGCGCGATTGGGCGATAGCGAAAACCCCCTTTTCGCAGAAAATATCCACCGCTTCGGCCAGTTCCCCCTTCACCACAAGTGGGAACATTTCGTTAATATTAAAATCTATATAATCTTCCTCCCTCCCCTGCCATTCGGCGGGGATAGCATGTGCACCCATAAAGGTTGAAACAATATCCACCGGATGGGTTTCGTTGAGACGATGCATCACGCGGAGTTGCTTAAGTTCGGTATCTTTGTCCAGCCCATAGCCGCTCTTTCCCTCTACGGTGGTGATTCCAAGCCGCATCATTGCATCAAGCCTCTGCCTGCCCGTCTCCATCAGCTCCTCTTCCGTCGCTTCACGGGTGGCATTTGTAGTCTTTACAATGCCACCTCCCCGTTCCATTATCTCCATGTAGCTATCGCCCCTCATCCGCCATGAGAACTCTTCCTCCCGGTATCCTCCAAAGATAAAATGTGTATGAGGATCGATAAACCCCGGCAACAGCGCTTTGCCTGTTGCGTCAATAACCCTGTAATCCTGTTCATTTACCGGAAGAGTCTCTCCTGCTTTCAGGATATGAGAGATCAGGCCATCTGTCACTATCACCGTACCGTTTTCAATAACATGTAAATCGGACATTTCCCTTCCTTGCTTCCCCGCGAAACCGCTGCAAGTAACCACCTGCTCTGCATTTTTTATAATCAGGTTATTCATCAGTTATAGCTTTTCGTGATACCCCTGGTTTATGCCTTTATTCAAAAGCCAATTCAAATTGCAAAAATTTCAACTATTCCATCAGCTTTGTTTCCAACACCTGGTTGACGGAGAAATTCTCAAGGCCAAGGTAATAAGCTGCCGAATCAATCAGAGCCTCCATAGGCACCAGTCCTATTACCTCTCCGCCCACCACCGGAACACCATACCGTTTAGCTTCCATGCGCACCATCTCATGGGCGCGGTAAATAGCCGTTTTGGTGTAGTCGGTCAGGTTCATCGATACCTGTGTGATACCCCGATCGTGCAGTGCAACACCCATCGCCTTGCAGAAACGCAGTCCGCCTCCAATATGGCGCACCTTCCTGCTGATAGCCTCAGCAATCTCCAGGTTATTGGTCCCCAGGTTAACGTTGTAAGCCACCAGCGGCATGCGGGCACCGATAGCAACTGCTCCTGCTGTAGGGTGAGGTTCTGTAGGACCAAAGTCGGGCTTCCATTCCTGTTTTTTCATTTTCTCTACCAGTCCTTCAAACTCGCCCCTGCGAACATTCGCCAAATTTTCACGATGAGATGCCGAAGCCGATTTCTCATATAGATATACCGGAAGGTTGTAACGTTCTGCCACTGCCTCCGCTACCTCCTTAGACAGAGCCACCGCCTCATTCATAGTTACGTTTTTAATAGGGATAAACGGCACCACATCAGCGGCTCCCATACGAGGGTGCTGCCCCTGATGCCTTTGAAGATCAATCAGCTCCACTGCTTTCCCTATTGCTTCAATAACTGCAGTTTTCAATGCCTCCGGCTCCCCAACAACAGTTACTACCGATCGGTTATGGTCGGCATCACTGCTATAATCCAGCAGTTTCACTTTCTCTCTTCCCCGGAAGAGGTCCGCTATTTTTTCCACTTTCTGTCTGTCGCGTCCCTCACTAAAGTTGGGAACACATTCCACGATTTTATTCATAATTGTTATTCCTATAAAACAAAGTTAACTAAAATGATATTGCTTATTTTTTTGTTATCCGCCTTTTCCGATTTAAAAATATGAAAGATAAGCCGTTCATTACTTATGAGAAACATACTTCCTGATTATATCTTCATCAACTAAAAAGGGTTCTGTTATATGATAGTTCTCCGGATAAATCCTATTAAACTCACGAGCAGTGGTAATTGCATGCTCGTTGCGTGCCCAGGCACGGCGAGCCACGCCACCCATCACATCCCAAATCATTGCGGAACGGAGGATCTCGTCAACCCGCGTGCTACCATCGCACACCATGCCGAAGCCGCCGTTGATAGCTTTACCGATGCCCACTCCGCCGCCGTTATGTAGAGCCACCAAGCTCATGCCGCGCGCCGCATTACCTGCGAAGCACTGCACCGCCATGTCGGCCATCACGTTGCTGCCATCCTTTATGTTGGCTGTCTCACGGAAAGGCGAGTCTGTACCGCTCACGTCATGGTGATCGCGCCCCAGCATCACAGGTCCTATTTCGCCGTTACGTACCATTTCATTGAATCGCAGTGCTATCTTCTGCCGTCCCTCGGCATCCTGATAAAGTATGCGAGCCTGGGTACCAACCACCAGCTTATGTTTCTCTGCATCGCGTATCCATAACCAGTTGTCACGATCCTGTCCACGCCGGCCGGGGTCGATGCACTCCATTGCTACCATGTCGGTTTTAACCAGATCCTCGTGCTTCCCGCTAAGGCATACCCATCGGAATGGGCCATAGCCATAATCGAACAGCTCTGGTCCCATTATATCCTCCACATATGATGGCCAGATAAAGCCATCTTTCTCATCAACCCCGTTTCTTGATATCTCCTTAACGCCTGCATCGTAGATCGCCTTCATAAAAGAGTTACCATAATCAAAAAAGTATGTTCCACGGGCAACTAACTTACTTATAACATTAAAGTGGCGGCGAAGCGAATCATCAACCAGTTTTCTGAATTTGTCTCTATCCTCGTGCAGCAGGCTGGTACGCTCTTCAAAGGTTATGCCGGCAGGACAGTAACCTCCTGTGTATGGTTCATGGCAAGAAGTCTGATCGCTAAGCAACTCTATATCGATTATCTCTCTCTCCGCATATTCCAGCAGATCAACAATATTTCCATAGTAAGCAATCGACAGTGGTTCCTTCCGTCTTATTGCTCCATTCGCCCAGTCAAATGCCTGTTGTTTCTCAGCTGTTACTCGCTGCACCCACCCCTGTTGCCGTCGTGTTTCTATACGCGACCCATCCACCTCGGCAATAATGGAAACGGCTCCGGCTATATCGGCCGCTTTGGGTTGTGCTCCGCTCATACCTCCCAAACCAGACGATACGAACAGATGCCCTCTGAGATCACTATCCGGAGTTATTCCCAGTTTCAACCTCCCCGCGTTAAGCAATGTGTTGAACGTACCATGTACAATGCCCTGGGGACCAATATACATCCATCCGCCGGCAGTCATCTGTCCGTAGTTTGCCACCCCCATCTGAGCAGCGATATCCCAGTCGGCCTGGTTATCAAACAGCCCTATCATCAACGAGTTGGTAATTATTACCCTCGGCGCATCGGGTCTCGATTTAAATAATCCCAGCGGATGGCCGCTCTCCACCACCAGAGTCTGCTCCTGTGTCATCACCTCCAGATATTTTTTTATCAGCCTATACTGCATCCAGTTCTGGCATACTTGGCCTGTTTCGCCGTAGGTGACCAGTTCATAGGGATATAGCGCGATATCGAAAGAGAGGTTATTGTCAATCATTACCTGAAACGCTTTTCCTTCCAGGCATCTACCTTCATACTCATCAACAGGTTTTGCTTTCAGGTCACCTTCGGGACGATAGCGGTATCCATAAATCCTGCCACGTGTTTTCAGTTCATCAAGAAACTCAGGAGCCATCTGTTCATGCAGTCCAGAGGGAATATAACGCAAGGCGTTTCTCAATGAAATTTCCGTTTGCGATGGCGAGAGTGAAAAACCACGGTCGGGTGCACGACGAATCCCCTCCCTGAACTCAGGATAATTCGGTAATTTACTATCTAAGGCAATTCTCATAACTTTAATTTTTTCATGGCGATATTCACGTCACGATATCTAACAAAAATAGTGATTTTTTTACAAAAAATGTAATATGCAGGCCGTTTTTTATAAAACAAAATTTATCTGCATTTATATAAC